>Ga0307512_10001665_pt1 | contig 30598 bp, 33 predicted proteins | sample 14_EM_MG_FD_200267 | JGI IMG/M metagenome (GOLD analysis project Ga0307512, IMG submission 200267) | Populus trichocarpa ectomycorrhiza microbial communities from riparian zone in the Pacific Northwest, United States - 14_EM | ecosystem: Host-associated > Plants > Roots > Unclassified | place... | reverse complement strand
CGCTGGGCTGAAGGATGGTACTCTCACAATCTCCAAATTACTGCTATTTATATGCAACTCAGCACCACAGAACTTGTCACACTGCCACAAGAATTTGTAAATAGAAGCTTCTACCAGTTATCTTTCAATTCATAATATTCTAGGGGGGGGTTTAAGTGGGTGGCTGTGTTGTTATAAGCGACAAGGCGCAGCATACGCGAAAGTGGGCCCTTTCGTGGGCCCAATACCGGTGAAGGGATATCTTCAGTTAGAAGGTAGTATCCCCATATATACAATATTGAAATTACTCAGTATTAAACATAAGCTTTGAGATGCAAACTCACTTCACAGTCATAGTATTGGAATCCAATGATGATCTCTTCAATTAAACATTGAGATTATAATTCTTTCTCCATAATTATATTTATGTATAATACATCCAGAAAATAACTGTCTACAAGTTGAACAATTTACATACTTCATTATAGCTATTGGAGAGAATTGTCTAGTTCAATTGAAGATTTATTTGCAGTTAGCACTGTGATATATTAGAAGATAAACGTAAAATAACCCCGAAAATACACTTGTAGCTAGTACTCAATTGCACTTAAACGTAATTGTGGTGTATTCTACCGTAGGTATTTTAATAAAATACAGATATTGTACATTGAAGTATCAGGGAAATTAACAATAACCATGAGTGTGAAGTGATTGGTTTGAGTATAGAGATAGTAAACTATTGATAGTCAGTGAAACTTGGATAGAAAGTTCACTGCAAATGGTTAGTTTTAATTCAATGTGAGCGGGTTAGAGAATGTCAGTATGGAAATGAATAGTATAGACTACAGGTGACAGAAACAGATCATACAGATAGCAAGCTGCAGTTACTCAATTTGGACATAATTATAGCATGCAGCCAATAGGTTGCCTAGTTGAGATTAAAATGAACAATTGTTATCAACAGATCAGCTTAAGGTGGGAATAGAGACCAGACTATAGTAATCAGTTTTACTATATAACAAGTGGAGACAATTCTATCTGTACTGGTAAGCCTTGAAAAATACACTTCTTTATAGCCTATTAATTTGTTTCCAATTAAGAATTACTGTTGTAAAAGTATTACAATATATTCTATATAGTGAAGCCACAGTAGTATGCATTTCTTGCCATCCTGCTGTAATGGCAACTGGTAACCTGAGACATGGTAAGTGACAGCATACATCAGTCCCAACTAAGGTACTTCAATCTATATTGAATATCGTTCAACATAGTTCTCCGTATGTCCTCACTTGGTCTTGCGGCAATCGTACCAATAGACCATACATCCATAGTCAAGCATATCCAGGTGTGGCTGTACACTTTATTTCAATTGTCAGTTATCAGATTTATTTTGCAAACAAAGAAATACAAGCTTTACCCCTAAGGTCCCAAATGATAGAACTAACAAACATGAACAGCCTGCACAGCAAAATTACTGTCTGTCATCTACTATGCCTCCCAAGGACACTGCCAGTGGACAGCTGTACTTGGCTAGTACATGTTCAAGCACAGAAAATCTATGATCTCCTCTTGCCCGCAAAACCCCTGATTGCAGATGACCGGACTAAGTACGCCAGGCATTTGAAGTCTATGACGAGAGTGATCATCTTGATGATGAACACATTGTGAACATAGAAGATAGCCAGAGTTACCATCTGGGTAATCATCCAAGTGAGCCAAGTGTAAGACCAGGCCCACCTACCAATCCGAGATTATGGCCATACCAAAGATAATTGAGAAACACTGACAGATTCACAACAATAGCATCCAAGCAATTATTCCACTAAGTGAGCAGGATGCTGAACTGATGGAAGCGAACTGGGAAAACTACATAGAGTCAATTTGACCAGAAGTAATGAAAATGAAAATCCTTGATATTGCCCATCCACAATGGTACTACTGCAGAGCAAAGGAGCTTGCTAACTTAGTTGACATCCTACAGTCTAACTTCCAATTCCACCCAGATTTATTGTTGGACGGGGATCCTGACAAAGCTTAATATGCGGTGACCATTTCCAGTTCCTGGAACACTCATCTGGACCTGGCACAGAGACAGGCACGGATCACAGATCCAATTGTGTCGCTTCAAGCGGGACAGAGACACACTGATCCCTTTTTGGAAGACATCGAGGCATTCATGGAAGAACTGCTGATGATGTATGGTGTGAAAAACTGGACACTCAGCATTGCGATGAGGTATATAACCAAGTCCCTCCCAAGCGCAAATGAACTGGTAAAAGTCTACACCAATAGAATCAAAACAAATTGGAGAGTAGCAGGATGGCTTCCACCAGACAACAAGAAGCTGAAAGCAATGACATGGAGCAGACTACAAACAGGACTGAAGTCAAAGATCAAGTCATTAAGCTGGAGGAATGGAATATTGAACTGTAGAAATGACCTTTTTAATTGGGGTGTAGATTCAGAGTTTTAGCTGCACAGCAAGTAGCCACAGCTAGTGTTAGCAACGGTTCCGTTTTCGGACCCTTTCTACTTTAGCAGTTCCAAGAAAACCCGGACCAAGCCGGTTTGGTCTGGGTTTGTGCCAAACGGTACCTCCAATTAAGTCCTTGAATATTCCTCTGATAATTTAGTGTTTGGTACATGAAATATGGAGCTTTAGATGGCGCATCTTTTGGCGGTCTCCGATTTTTGATATCTTCAAAACTCAGCAAGCGGCTTTGAAATTATTGTCATTTCGGGCCGAAAAACGAGGTTTTTGGGCTACCCCTTGCAGAGATTTCAAGATATCGACAATCGGAGTCGGCCAAAAGATGCGCCGTGCTGAGCTGCATATCTTACTTACCAAACACTAAACTCACTGATCAATATTTGTGGCCTTGAAGTGATGGTTCACTTCAAAAATCGTCGATATTTGATGGGGTAAGGCCGTTGCCACACCGACCTATAAAACCGGCCGGGTCCAAAACAGGAACTGTTGCAAACACTAGCCACAGCAGCAACAGTCACATCAACAGTGAATACAGTCAGGAGATTCTTCTCAACATGGCGGCAAGAAACACAACTTTGGACATTTCATAGTCAGCCAGGCTAAAGTACCGAAGCCCCACAATGCATAGTTGGGGAAGGATGATGTAGGCATGGCCACCGACAGGGTCTCACCGGAGGTCTATGATATTCCAAAGTCAGAAGGATAATGTATGAACTGTGAGTCACTCACACAAGAAACAATCTGGTGTCTTAACTATTGACATGCCAATCTCTCAGATAACCTTGCTCCTCCAAGTGATTGCCATCAGATAACGACCCAGTGATCCTGTGACAGTGAGCAACCTAGAAACCAGGTTACCTGCATCAGCAAAAACTAAATTTTCTTCATTGAATTTATTTCGTTTATTGTACACACAAACTCAAAAAATTGAAATCGAGGTTTCCCCGAAAGCTGGCATTTCCTTAAGGTTCCCGAGTGTTTTTTGAGTTGTCAAAATGCCGTTTTCAAGTATCATGACTAGTGTACCAACTTTTGCGAATGTGAGAATGAGCACTTGACGAATGGTTCACACTACCTTTGCCAATATCACAAATCATCTCTTAGCATGCTTCTACATGGTCCAATTCCAATTATCATCGTGATAATGATAGTACTAGCTCCATGCATATACTTTGGCATGTAGTTCTTCTTTTTAATGACCCCCATGGCTTAGTTTGGTGAATGATACTTACCATGCAGGAGTGGTTTGCGATAGTTGATTTGTTTATACAGGATCGTTCAGTACCTTGCAGTTGCTCAACCGTCACAGGAGGGTTATGCATCATCGCAATTATGTTTTCACGCATGTGGGATGGGACTCCAGTAAACCATCAGTTCGTTTACAGTTACTACAATTATGATATATTGACAAAACCTGGAATAAAATTGCACACAAAGCAAATCCTTAATCCGATCACTGACACCATTCCTAACCTCCAAGTGACATCTCAACCTCTACAATCGTACTTCTATGGACTAATCCCGTATTTTCAATGCTGGTGATGTTGGTGATGCTGGTGATGTCATTGCTGTTGCTGTTGCGGTTGCTGCAAGGGATAGGCTGGCTGCTGCTGGCGATGGCAGACCCACCAATAGGCAGAACAGCTGAGAATCGCATGCTACCTTCAGTAGCAGCAACAAAGCTGCTGAGACAATTGAAAGCATTGTCTGGCTGCTCTATCAGCTACGCTGGGACGTAATCAAGGATGTCCTCATCAACACTGCCCTGATCATCGTGAGGTTGTGCGTTTCTGCCATTGCTGGGTCCATACCAGTTGAGTGGATCCTTCTGTGAATCGTGGTGCAGATATTGCCTATCCATTGGGCTTGAACCTCTCGCAAGGAAGAATGAAAATCCGGAATGAGACGACGAAAGACATCTGTGCATGCATCCTTAACCGCGTAATTAATGTTTCTTGTATTGTACTTACCTTGTGGTCCACCTCCTGCACCAAACTCTGGTGGGATGCTAAACTCCCCTGGTTTCCAGGGCTGCAGATGATGGTGGATGGCCATTGTGGCGAGGGCAATGAATGTCGGGTTGATTCTATCAATTAATGAGCTATCTTCCATTACCATTTGTCGTATGCCATAGCAGTATGGCCAGCAAATAAGATCAACAATTTCAGTCGCTGCAAATCAAAAGTTGCGCTCTTAAATTGATTGTCAAGACAATGATTACACAAGTAGGGACATTTGAACTTACCTCACGAACATTTGTGGGGCTTGTACACCTGTCCTTGGCTATTACGCAGACTACGATTGTCCGGATCTCTGTAGGCGACTGTGTTCAAAATCCGTAAATAGAGTCGATTGAGGTCTTGCAGCGGTATGCCATTGCTGCAATGGAGGAAGTCATCTTTGGGAGAGCCTGATTCACAATGTCAGCAATGGAAACAATTGTTAAGTCTAGTGTTACCAACAGTGCTGGACCTTCACTTTGGGTGTGTGTCCGGGTCCGAACTGAACCGTTGCCAAATTGCGCTTCTGGGTTGTCAAAACACCTGAACCATCAACTCAGGTACTGTTCGATCGTAAACTCCCAACCAGTCTGAATTGGCCGCGTTGTCAGTGGGTTGCCCAGCAGGTCCATCCATAGAATCAATTGACGTTCTTGTTTTTGGAGTATGTTGATAGTATATTATCAAAATTGCGTTTTCAAAAACCAAGGATAAGTTTTTGCATGCTTTGCAGCTTGCAATATGGATTGATTTGGAATCGGTGTTTTACCTTCGATAAATTGTATTTTTGCCTATACAGGCGGCGAATAATTCCGTTATGAACACGAAGATCGGTGCGATGCCTTGCTTACCAAATATGCAACAACTAGAGCTGTTGACGCTCCGTTGACGCTCATTTTCAGAATCCGGCAGGGAGTATGTCGCTGTTGTCTTGGCCAGTAAAGGCTGCCAATATTCGATGAATGGATGTCTGCAACCAATCGGAACATAAAATACCGAAGATGTGAAGTTAAAATTCGTTGACGCTCCGTTGACACTCATTCTCAAGATGCAGCAGTGAGCATGTCGTTGTTGTTTGTCCCAGTAAAGGCAGCCGATATCTGATAAATTGATGTCTGCAACCAATCAGATAATGAATTACCCAAGATTCGAAGCTAAAAATTGTTCACTCTCTGTTGATGGTCATTCTCAGAAATGGGCGGTGACCATATTGCTGTCTTTTTTCCCCATGGAAGCTGTCAATACATCGGTTATGCATAACAGCGACCAAATCACAGTGTAGTTACGATACTTACAAAACCACAAATCGTTGATACTCCGTTGACGCTCATTCTCAGAATGGGATGGTTACCGTGTAGCTCTCTTTTTTGCCTATAGAAGCTGGCAATACATCTGTTATGCATAACAGCAACCAACTCACTGTGTAACTACCATACTTACAAAACCACAAATCATTGACACTCCATTGACGCTCCTTCTCAGAATGGGGCGGTGACCGTGTTGCTGTCTTTTTTGCCCATAAAAGCTGGCAATACATTGGTTATGCATAACAGTGACCAAATCACTGTGTAATTACCATACTTACAAAACCACAAATTGTTCATGTTGTGATGACACTCATTCTCTGAATGGGGCGGTGACCGTGTTGATGTCTCTTTTGCTCATAAGAGGAGCCAATACATCAGTTATGCATAACAGTGATCAATTCACTGCGTCATTACCGTACTTACAAAACCATAAATTTTTTGTGCTCTGTTGACGCTCATTTTAATGTATTGTCCATTCAACATCTGCTGCAATCGATAATAGTTTTCATCATGTTTCGAACTTCTTGGGAGTCTTTGTCAGAGATTGAGACTTGGCCTTGTGGTAAAGCAGAGCACAGGGACATTCTTGCACTGTTCGCTCTCACATGACGAAAATTTATTTATCTTGTCAAAAGGTTCATTGCGCCTGCTACACATCTGTGTATCAACCGGTATTCACAAGCTACTGCTCACCATTGGCCCATTATATATCTCTAACTAAAACTCCCGGTCAAGATACCGAAAGAAGCTGGTGAAACATTGACGGATTCTATCCTACTTTGTGTTCACTCTCGTATTCCGCCTCATTTTGATTGCATTGACTGTCATCAACACCTTCTCAGCCTGTCGCTTTGACTTTGGTGTAGGCCGAATCAATCCGGGAACATTGGGCGTGGCGCTCACATCCTGCTGCTCTGGGAATTCCAGATCCTCCATGCTATTGTCTTGCTCAATATCTGATTCAACGTCCGCCGCGCAATGGTCTTCACTGTCATTTGGATTATGTAAGTCCCCATTCCAGTTAAACCAATCTTCAGTGTCTGAAATGCATTCAGGTGCGCTATCTATTGTTAGCAACGGTTCCGTTTTCGGACAGATTCCGCTATAGTGGTTCCAAGCAAACACAGAACCGGCCAGTTCGGTTCAGGTTTGTACCAAACGGTTCACTTAATCATGTCCACGAATATTAATCAGAGAATGTAGTGTTTGGTATGTCAAATATGCAGGTTCACAAGGTGCATCTTTGGTAGTCTCCGATTTTGCATATCTCAAAACCCAGCTAGAGTCTTTGAAAAACGTACCATTTGGGGCCCAAAAATGAGGTTTTTACCTGATTGCTTGCTGAATTTTCGTGATATTGAAAATCTGAGAACACCAAAAGATGAACCATGCAAAGCTGCATATTTGATATACCAAATGCTAAATGTTCTGACCAATATTCGTGGACTTAATTGGACAGTTTGCTTGAAAAATCGTCGATTTTGGATGTGGTAAGGCTGTTGCCACGAAGACCTATAATACCCGCCGTGTTCAAATCTGGAACCGTTGCTAAGACTAGCACTATCCTCATCACTTTCGACTGGATGACGGTTGATCTTTCTGATTCGGCGGACATTTAATGCTTGAGTTCGTCCTCCAGGGAGGTCCGTTGCAGACAAAGGTGGTGGCAAAGGAGATATTTCTGACAATTTGAATGCAGCCGCGCCATCATGTTGAAAGAGTGACCACGATGCTTTGACAATCTCTTCCGTGTCTGAAATGTATCCCCTGGCAGTCATCTGCATGTTTGGAGTGCAGGATTCCTTCTGGGTAGCACATAGGTTTCGGCTGCCCTGCCACACCTCCAAAAAGTCGTGAACCTTGGCCATTCTGTGCAATGTCTATTCTTCCGCCTCTTTCTCCATTTCCGAGTTGTTTTCTGTGTTTGTTGTATCCAATTCTGGGTCAGCACCTGCCAAAATCCTGTTATTGGCTTGAGCAAACAGCCTTACAATGACTTTTTTGTAAAGGGTCTCACCTGTGGTTTTTGACTGCCTCCAGCCTATAACCTCTAGGCCAAGGGAACAACTGGCCTCCACTCTGACAGCATGTGGTATGGTTGAGAATATGTAGCGCGCCACATTGGAAGGATCGGTGTACTTTGAGTGCGTTTCCTGCTGTTGATGCCACCAGTCGGTTATGTCCGGTAACCACAATGTACTGCAAATCTCCCTTGGGTCGGAGTGGTAATTATTGAGATTTGGATGAATTTGCCCCCAGTTCTTTGGTGATTCAGGCGGCGAATTCAAACAGAGCCTGGCAGCGGTCAATAGACGTGCTGCGCGATCGCTTTGTCCGGATGTCATCTCACCTACATTGTCAGGTGTTAAGTATTCTTTGTCATTGCTTGACGAATCATATAGATCAAAGGATGATTGACAGGATCCTGAAGCCATTGCAGAAGGGATGAGATTGCTGCTCGGTAAGCTTTCATGCGTATTGACTGGCACACCTTGATGTTCGGCACCGTATCCATCCTCCTCATACTTCAGAAAGGCCTCTTGGTATTGGGTAGTATAGGATGTCTCATCCTCAGGACTGATATCCATTCCCTTGTCCCACTTTCAACACGATCGCAACTTCGGAAAATGATCTAGGATATGTGCAGCAATGAGCAGCATGCCCGTCATTGGAGTCACTTCAACGTAGTATTTGGTCAGCTTCTGTCGAGCTAACTTCACAGCGAAGAACAAGTCTTTCTTCCATGGAGTCTTTTCCTTAGCCAAAGCTCGCATCACGCCGTCCATGTGATCACACATGTCATTGTACGCTGTGATAACGTGACGCAATGTGACTGTATGCCTCTTTGACATTCATAGGGTCCAATATCAAAATGGCCTCAATACTTCCATGATATACTTCACAATGGTTCGCTCATCTTGAGTTGTGAAAAGTGGCCGGTAATCAGTGTATTTTGGATTTTGGAGCCACTCGCATGTGGGTTCCCATGATCGGTAGACACGCACGATCAACTCCAGTGTCAAGTTCCACCATGTCTTCACATCCATAATCGGTAGTACCGCAATGCGAACTTTGGCTTTTTGACAGTCAATCAACTCGTTTCGACGACCCGGTGTCAGCGTAATCAATACTGCAAGCATTTTCTGCTATATGAAGGTCAATTTCAGGACTTCCAAAATATCATGAAATACGCACTTTCTCAAATATCTTTGCTAAACCTGGTTTCATGGCTGACACTGTATTGATTCTAGCATTGCCCTCTTTTTGAAATCTTTGACTGTTCCCAATGTCTATGCTCTCATTCTCTCCAAATTGCTGATGGCGCTCATGGGCTTCGGAAGACTTGGTGCGGCCTTTTACACGGTTACTGGTCATGAATGAACCCAAAGCCAGCTGTATGATGTACGCCATGCATGGTAAGTGATGCCACAAAGCAGGCCACTGGATTGCAGAGGGCTCGAGTGTTGATTGCAGCTCGTGTGTCATCAAGTAATTTGAGGATTCATTATCTGTCGTAATACGAAGCAAACTGCCGTTAGGAAGCTCAAAACAACCAAGCACGTCCTTCAAATGTACGGCTAGCCCTGCTCCAGTATGTTGGCCGTTGACCTATCATTCTTAGTTAGCTTTCGATACGCGTAAGAAACAGGCAATCAACCTCATCGAAAGCGAGCTCAACCTCATGCAATGCCCAATTTTGATCCATGTTGTAAGCAATGACCGACCTTATGGCTAGTTTGTTCTGGGAGGTCCATCCGTCCAAAGCTAAACAAACTATATTATGTGACGGCAATTGCTTCTTAACTGCATCCATGGTCAGGGTTTATTCCCTCTGGCAAATGTTGCTAAGAGTTGTAGCCAACGGCGGCACGAGGTCATCACGTAATGCCTTAGCCGACTGTCGTAGCTCTAGATTAGTTATCGCGTTCCATGGAATATGAGCCGAAACAAATCCTAACATGAAGTAGAGATTCCATGTGTCTTGGTGAAATTCGGAGGTTTGAAAGTCCTGAGCTGCTAGTTTAGAACATTTTGTCTGTCATTTCAGTCAATATGGATCAACCTGGATGTCAAATATAATCATCCTCTGCGAACTTACTATTGTGATTCCTCGACATCCTTGCCTCTTCAGGATGGCCAAAGCTGTTCCATCAACCGTCGAACTAGTCAATTTTGTCACCTCTGACCCTGTTATTTCGTTGAACTTTGCGATGTGAGCTTTTGCCAGCAAGTGTTTCCCCATTGAGCTGGTCCCATGTTCTGATGGATGGCGAAGAACTTGATGACACACGATAGATATGATGCCAGGGCTGCCGCTCTCCTCCATTCCGCAGAGTAAATCGAATTGCCACGCAGGGGCATGTCTCGAACTATTCCAAGCAATTGGCCGCTTTGTGCTTACATTCATTGAAGCCCATCAAGCATCGAAGATGATTTGTAAAGTATGGTCGCTCAAATCACAAATAAAGACACGTGCACCGTTGGAAGAGATCATAACCTTGAGCAATGAGGTGTTTAAAGATTGTGAATCTGACACGGCCGTATGAATTAGAAATCTGGGTAATCCGACTCGAAAGACCGCCGAAGGTCATGATAGAGTAAAGCAGACTGCGGGTTCTTAAACATTGACCCTACAGCCAAAAGGAAAAAAATCAGATCTGTGAAACATTGCATGCAGATTTGTGAAGTTGTATACAAGGACATATTGAAATGACTGACCGCATAAGACTCAATTCTGTAACAATGCAATCCAGTTGATTGCTGTGTAGCTTACTGAGCCCCAACAAACATTGTTGACACTCGGTGGGTGCTCAATTGAAGGAGGCGGATGCGATATCGTTAGTAGCATATGTGCCCCTAAAGGCAGCTGATAAGTTCATTATGGGATAACGTCATTTCATAGCTCTTAGATTATCCAAGATGCACGACCAGAAATCCTGGATGCTCCATTGACGGTTATTTTTAGGAGGTGGTAGCGCAATCGTCACTAGCATTGTGGACGATAGAGGCAGCCAATGCATTGATTATGGGTCAACGGCGATGCACAGCGCTTTGAGTGTCCAAGATGCAAGACCAAAAATCATTGACGCTCCAGGGACGCTCATTTTCAGGAGGTGGTAGCGACATTGTCAGTAGGATTTTTGACCATAGAGGCAGCTGATGAGTTGATTATGGGTTAACGCCTTTCCGTAGCCCTTAGTTTGTCCAAAACTCAAGACGAAAAATTGTTGATGCTCTCTTGACGCTCATTTATAGGAGGTGGTAGCGATATCGTCACTAGCATTTTTGCCCATAATGGCAGCCGATACATTGATTATGGGTCAATGTCAATGCACAGTGCTTTGAGTGTCCATGATGCTAGACCAAAAATAGTGGACGCTCCATTGCCGCCGATTTTCATGAGGTCGTAGCGATATCCTTGAAACCATTTTTTCGCATAAAGGCGGCCAACACTTTGATTGTAGGTTAATATTGTCGCACAGCTGTGTGAATATCCAAGATCCAAGAACAGAAATCGTTGACACTCTGTAGACGCTCACTTCTAAGAGCCAGTAGCAATGTCGACACCAGGATTTTTGGCCTTAAAGGCAGCCAATTCTTTGATCATGTGTTACAGCGACAGTGTCTTCTGTTTGTGTATCAGACTCACAATACCGAAAATCGTTGATGCTTCGTTCACGCTCATTTCCAGGATTGGTCAAAGAGCGTGTCACTATCCCTTTTGCCTTTAAAAACCGCCAATACAATCACTTTGGAAGGATATGAGGATGCAGCTGTTTGTTTGCCGAAAATGTGAGTGTAAAAATTGTTGACTCTCCATTGACGCCCAACTCAATGACACACTAGCAGCCAGTGGATGTTCAACAATCGTCTGTAAAAATGCATATAGTCGTTATTGGCATCCAATAAATTGTTTTTATGTATAAACAGTTGCATCAAAATGCTTCCAAGCCTCTCAATTTCTGATCCACCATTAGACACATTATCTGAGTGGTAAATCATGTTGGCCCATTATGTTCCAGCGCGTTCAGCCAGCAATTAACCGCATATAAATTGGTACACTAGTTTTTGATATATTCAGCCCGCGTTCCTCACCTTTCCTCATGCAGCTCTTTCTCCACGATTTCCACGACCTAGCAGAAGCAATTTTTGACATCTCGACCATGTGCACCAGGTCTGTGCAGCAAGTTATGCAGTTGGATCCATGATCGTGTGCAGCTTGACAGTTGTCATTCAACCAGCTTCGTAATGCGCTTTGAATGCTGCCTTTATGACTCGTATGACATTACTTACTCAAATCTTTGTCAGTGAGTTTCGTCGGTAATTTAGTTTGAACTGTCTCACATATGAGTAATGGGCAGCACGATATCATGTTCATTGGTTGTCAGTCAACGAGATTGGATGTCTAGAACATTGGCATGGCCTATCCAACCCTTGCACAGGCATAGACGAATCATGATGTCTCACAATTTGGTCACTGAAATCAAGTAAAAGCTGACACATAGCAAAATATGTACAGGTACTGCTTTACAGATTGATACATTGTGACAAATGCCAATTTGCCAATTCATTCCTCCGGTGATGCAGGAGCCGTCACCATGCCCTCGTCGGAATCCGATATCTATTCGGTAATGAGCTTGGGATGTGATATGCAGGGGTCAAAGGTTATGGATTCAACATGCTTCAATGTCTGACTCTGTGACCAATTGGGCGTTGGGGTGGGTGGGAAGGAAAGAATGCGCTTGTGCGTCTGCAGTTCCAGTGAACGTAGCCTCATATGACCACTCCCTGGTCCAGAAGTCACTTGCGGCATTTGCAATTTTCTGGGGATGCTATAGAGAGTGTCAATAGGCTCACCAAATGTCCTCGGCAAAGATGATGCTGCATCATATGCCATTTGAGGTTGAACGACAGCCAGAACCTTCCATTCAGTCGTCCCGTACTTCTTATCTCTCCCATGGTAGTAGTTGGCTGCATCTCCCCAGCCTGGTGGCATCAATTTGTCAAGCTCCATCTGCTTCCGCTGAAAACACTTCTTGCGATACTGTACCATTTTAGAGATGGTGCCCATCACCCACGTGGGTTGATCATCTTCGCGAAGCTTGCCCCCCGCAGGATCCTCTTCATCATCATCCTCGTCTTCCCCATCCTCCCCAATGTCGGAACTTGCAAGATCTCCCAGCCCATTTTCGATGGCGTTCAACATCTCCTGAAATGTTGTTTCAGGCTTGGCAGTTGTCAATCCAGCCTTTTCAGCATTTCTCATATCATCCTGCTCCTGTTTAATTGCTGTCTCTGGGTCTTCAACTCGCTTTCTTGCCACATCGGTCGCTCTTTCCACGTAATCCTCGATCCATTTGTCCTTATCTTCATTGCTGACGAAGTGCATTTCTCGTCGCTTCCCCGCCGCAAGCTTCTTTTTGGATCGGAAGCTACGAAATGTTCCACAGGCCAGGACCCATTCTACTTCGAAGCCGCTTTTGCCCAGATTCGCTTGGTGACGTCATTGTGTGCAGCGCTGCGTCGAGTTGCTGTATTTGCCTACCAGTAGTGGCGAAAGGTTCTTTTTCGGTACATCGACTATTGTATTTTGTGTTGACTTTGTTGATGGACGAGATCTTGGATGTTGCAAGATATGGACCACATAGAGGCAAGGTGCATCTTTAATGTCGAGGTTGGTACTCTTAATCGACTTGAATAAAGCAAAATCTGTGTTTTGACGGTCAATACATTGTGAATAGCAATGCTAACCGTACATCATGACAGGATGTTTACTGTCTGTATCATGTAATATCCCAGGGATTTCTTGAGACCAACATCAGCAGACGTTCTTTCCGATGAGGAATGTACTGTTTTTATCACACAAACACGAGATCTTGATGGTCGTGAACCGTGATTTATCAATGTTAAGAAAAACACTATATCAGATAGGCTTGGTGCAAATCGCCGGACAGTCTTCAACCCATGCAACCGGTGGCTATGTGCAACAGGATTCATCTTGTGTAGAACGAGCAGGTTGGCTGTTATGGATGCCATTTTGACTTAAAGCGAACGATATATTCCTCAGGACTTCCCACTTCTTTTCGTTATCTTTTTCCACAGGACTTCCCACTTTGTTTTGTCACCATCATCTCTTCACTTCCCCAGCAGCAAATCATGGCTCCACAAACACCTCAGCATGGTGAGGGTAGAACTGAATCAAGCAGAATGACAGGCGCTTCATCCAATACACCACCAGCTGAGACCCAACTACAATGCAGACAGCACTCAGTTCACCGCAACGCTGCAAATGCAGCCACCAACAACATGACACCGGACGCACAGTCAAAAATTGTCTGTACAACGGGAAACAGCAAGAATCAGAAACAATATCCGATCGGATCAAAGTGTTGTCATATCTAGGTACACGGCCGTCAATTGATGATACAACATACAACAGGAGTACGTAGAAAGCTACGTGACCAATTCATAGCCACCCGGAATGGGAAACCTCTATTGTCCACTACAGCATTTGTACGCACAGTCCGCGAAATCGAGCGTCATGATGTAGTCTGCTCTGAAATCGTCGCGGACAAATTCAGTGATAAGAATCCCCGAGAGTGGACCAAACAGGCTTTAACCACTTTGGAGGATGGTATGGAAGCGTATATGGCTGAGGTAATGGCCGAATCAATTATGTAGATGCAGCAACGTATTTCTGGTAGGGTTTCAACATGTCTGCAACTACGGCAAAGCAAGGAGGTTGAGTACAGCTAGAACAGTGTGACATGCGCCTGGCTTTGAATATGACTAAAACGTCCAAAGGGGGGTTTTTGCACGCCGCAATAGAGGAAACACAATTTCTGATCAAGAAACCTGGGGTGGAAGTCCGAGAAGAGAAGATGTGGGGAGTTGAGTTTCCTTGGCACAAAATGGTGAAGGCTGCGATGAAAACACACCCGGCTATGATTCGGGAAAATCAGATGGATGGCTGCCTTTCTTGCTTAAATGGCACAGCATACAATCTGCAGAAAGGCCGGAGACGCAATGGCATGGGTGCACCTCCCCAAGAACGACTCAGACAACCGACACTAGAACTGACGCCACATCCACCCGAAACGCCACCTGTTACACCCAGCAACAAGGAGGTAGCTCATCTATCCGAAATCGAAGGTGTTCCACCCAGATATGTGTATATACGTACTCCTCTTCCCAGTGCTTAATTTTTCAATCTTGATGCATATCCCAAGGATCGCAAGCGTGATAAAGATGTTGATCCAGATTTGCTGACTGATGACGAAACATCCACTGGTTGGGAAACTACCTCCATCGTGGTAATGCAGCTGACATCCATTTTGCAGACGACAGAAGCCAATTGAGGGAACCTGACAGTGAAGATCAGCATTGATCAAATGAAACGAGATTTTTGAGTGTATTATTATCTACAATTAGCCGTCACCACAAAGTATATTTTAAAGGATATATTTATATGAATTATTAAAGAACAATATTTTGATGAAGGAGAAAGTATATGAAGATGATACAAAGGCTGCCAAAACACCATTGATGATAAATTGTGCCAAAATAAATAATAACATATTGTGAATACGCCCATGGCAAAATGAGCGTCAACGGAGCCTCAACGATTTTTGGTCTTGCATCATTGGTAGTCTGCTTGGCTATCGGCCGAGACCATTCATAAATGCGGTATTGGCTGGCTTTATGGGCAAAAGAGCGAGCCTCACACTCCCTGCCCCATGCTGAAATTTAGCATCAACAGAGTGTCAACGATTTTTGGTCTTGTAAGTCGGGTAAGTCAAAGGCGATATGGTTGTTCCTATGTATAATCAAAGTATTGGCTGCCTTTACAGGGAAAGAAGATAGCAACACGCTCTGTGCCCCTTCATAAAAATGGGCGTCAATGGAGCGTCAATGATTTTTGGCCTTTAATCATTGGTAATCAACACCCGATGCATCCATCATTGCGTATATATGATGTTCTGAGAGTCTTTCTTGGCTAAAATGGTCATGAACTCTTCATTGCATCATTGTAAATGAAATTAGTTGTTAATGTTCGGGAGGCTGTTGTGGGAATGTCGCTTGCTTATCTCCCTAGAGAGGCTGCCAATTCCTCCTTAATAGAGGTTTGCAATCATGCGCCACTTATATCACCCAAGATGCAAGACCTTGAAACGTTGACACTCATTTGACGCTCATTTTCACGATGGGGCAGGGAGCCTGTCACTTCTGCTTTTGCCTATAAAGGAGGCCAATATCTCAGTTATGACTAGCTGCAACCAATGCCCGCTCTGACTACCCAGGATGCAAGACCTAAAATTGTTGACACTCCGTTGACGCTCATTTCCAGGACGGGGCAGGGAGTGTTTGTCTACATATTTTGATCACAAAGGCGGCCAGTTCATCCAAAAAAAACATCAATGTACCATCGCTCATATTTCAGGATTCACAGTAGGATATCTGAATGCGACCGTAAATAGAACAACCCGAAATGCAAAACTGCAGATTGGACGCAACGAGTCTAGCCAAAGCCGGCGAAACCCGCGGGTTAACGAGTATGGGTGCGGGTTTGGACCCCAAAGAAGCAGCGGGTCGGGATGTTGGAAAGTTCTGGAATCGACCCGAACTGTTTTTCTGGTCCAAACCCCGCCCGCTGCTGGGTTAGCGGGACCCGTCGCTAACACTAGTTGAGTCGATTTATTTACTACTGAAATGTAGGCACATGGAGGGTCTCAGTTTCTGTAGGCTGAATCAATCCTGGCAATTTTCTCATATCAGCAACTATGAATCTGGGCAGTCTTCACCGCATTCGTAGCACCAGGATTCAGAAACATCACCTAATTGATAGCTATAGGCTTCACATATGCCATGACCATTGCCAGAATGCCTGAAAGAGTTGTCATGGCATTGTGTTCTGTTCCGACGATGAGGCCTGTCACATCGTAACCACAGTGCTCATATTGCCACAGATTTTCAGCTTTCCATGTAACCAATTGCTCACCACGTTTATTTCAGTCCTTGCTCTAGTAAATATAGACATCAGCGGGTGGATTCAATTGTATAAACGCTTAATCGAATACCTTCTTGGATGCCAGCGGCGCAGGCTCACATTCGTCCACCTCCTCTGACACAAGATAGACCTACTAATGCTCGGAATGTAGGGGTTGCACCGGCTTTGGAGTTGATTGAGTGGCCACAACTCGTTTTTGAAGTGTTGATGTGAAGCACTGTGTTCATGGCCGCTTGCCCTTTGCTTTCCTGGATGGTTGCCGACGAGGCTCATCATCGGATTCCAAATTGTCATTTTGATGTGCTTTGAGTCTGTCGGGTATCATGCTGAGATTGTTATTGAGATCCTCGTCGTGGATTGATCATCTGCTTTTCCTGGTGCTGGAAAGGAGAGGAGGAGGATGAGAAGTGAGACACTCTTGTGTCACGATTTAAAAAGGGGGCGAGTGATAAGCACGAAAAAATTCAAGGAGTGACTAAAGGAAATGTCAATGAATGTATAGGAGATAATTTGAAGCGTGGTGTAAAGAAAAGAAAGCGTTGATATGATTAAAAGCATCATCCAGATTAGTCTTTTTATCCTGTTGACAATTCCAGGATCATGGCTTGTCCCGCCACCTACACGTCCAACTTTCTGGATGGACGGGAACTCAGAACTAAGAATGGCAGGTGACAAACATGCTGCAGGTTTGTTGATTGGCATCCTTTGAAAAAAGTCATTAGCGCAGTGAGCTGAAAAGTGTTCGGGTTTCACTAATTATTTGGGCTAACTTCTGTGGGGTAAAGATACCAAACAGCCAATTACATGATAGCCATAAATGCAGTGCTATCATTGCCACTGTGCCTTTCCGAAAAACAAGCGTCTCAATGATCAATCCCAACATCATGAACTCCCAACACAGCCCTGCATGCATGAATATGACCAATGTAATAATAAAATAAACAATACACCAAAAAGAGACAGAAAACCTCTACCAAAAACTCCAAATTATGACCCATCCATCCACCCTGCAAAGTAGTGTTAGCAATGGTTCCGTTTTCGGACCATTTCTACTATAGCAGTTACAAGCAAACCCGGAACCGGCCGGTTTGTTTCGGGTTTTCACCAAACCGTTTCCTCAATAAGGTCCACGAATATTGATTTGAGAATGTAGTGATTGTAGTGTTAGCAACGGTTCCAACCCGCTAGAACAGTTCCGGGTTAGGGTTGGAACCGGAACCGAACGGTGGCAACGGTTTTACCACATGAAAAACCCGGACCGTTGGCATTTGGGCCGGTTTCCACCTCAAAACCCGGCCTTTGCAAGCCCAGATGTTTCGCTGCAATCAAGTATTTGAGTTCTGATCGTATCATGACATGATGTATACGCAGATTGTGCAGTTTTAGCCGCTCTTTCACCTCCCGCTTTCAGATTTGCGATCCGACCAATATTCGTTGAGTCGCTGTCGAAAACCCGCGAATTTCGGTGAAAATCTACGCTTATTTGAAAGCCACTCAACGAATATCAGTCGGATCTCAATTCTGAAAGCGGTAGGTGAAAGATCGGCTTACACTGCACAATCTACGTATACATCATGTCATGATATGATCAGAACACAAATACTTAATTGCAGCCAAAAATGTCGGAACCACAAAATGGACCCACGGTCCGGTTCCTACCCGGCCAAAAAACACAGGGTTCCGGTTCGGTCCGGGTCACAAACCCGCCAAGACATAGCGGTTCGGGTTTTTGGCCGGGTAACGACCCGAACTGAACGGAACCGTCGGCCAAAAACCGGACCGCTGGCGGGTTACCCGGACCCATTGCTAACACCAAGTGTTTGGCATGTGAAATATGCAGTTTCAAACGGTGCATCTTTTGGTAATCTTCGATTTTGCATATCTCAAAAACTCAGCTAGAGTCTTTGAAAAAGGAGCCATTTTGGGCCCAAAAATGAGGTTTTTACCCAATTGCTTGCTGAATTTTCATGATATTGAAAATCGGAGAACACCAAAAGATGCACCATGCAAAGCTGCATATTTGATATACCAAAGGCTAAATTTTCTGACCAATATTCATGGACTTAATTGGACAGTTCGCTTAAAAAATCGTCGATTTTTGATGTGGTAAGGCCATTGCCACGCAGACCTATAATACCCACCGGGTCCAAATCTGGAACCGTTGCTAACACTACGAGTCCAAAGAGCCAGAAATATGCCCACCCACAACACAAATCCTTCAACAACTGTCCAGCCAGTGCATTCCATCCTCACAACGACTGATTTGCAGCTGGGTGGCTGCTTGTACGCTTCCTATTGGCTAAAGAGCCTGCAGCGGGAGGATACAAAATGCGATCATGCTCGTGTAGCCAAGCCACATCGTCATCAGTAACAACACTTGGCTCTTTGATCGGCAAAGAGACCAAGAGCATGGTTTCGGATGACTTCTCGGTATTGCTGCTGTCTGACAATTCTCCTTTGAAGCTTCGGTTCAAACTTTTAGAAGTGTTTTTCTGTCGGCGGGAAGGTTCCCAGATTTGAGCACCTCGTCTCAGCATCATGATCCGATTCCTCCAAGATATCGTCGATCATATCCCCGGCTGGGAATGGGAGGATGTTATCCAGAGGAAGGTAACTGCCGCCACCACGCATAGTTGTCGGGGCAGCAAATGTGCTGTCAGCTTGTTGGCCACAGTATCCAACACAAAACATCTTTGGGTTGTTGAATATCATTGCTGCCTTTTCCTATCCGGCAGCAGTATTGTTCTCAAACATTGAGGCAACAATGTGGGCGTGCAGATCACCATCTCCATTAGGTTCCTCCCAGCTGCCCCCAGACTCTCGGAATTTCCAGCACATCAGCAAAATGTGATTCGGTGCGGAAGCCATATGCAAACCTCCCAGACACTCCGGGAGCTCTTTCCAGTGCTTCTAAGTTTTTCCAGATGCTCCCAGCCCCCCATGGAGCTTTGCAAAGTGATCTCAGACTCTGCAAGAGCATTCTCACGTGCTCCTGAAAGCACCTGCAGTGATGGAGGTCCATTCAGGACGCAACCAGATTTGACAATTAGGATAGTCAAATTTTGGAGCAGCTGAGACCTCTGCACAGGTCTGCGGGAGACGTCAAGAAAAGCCAAGACTTCTGCACAAGCTCTGCGGGAGACTTGGTGCAGTATTCTCACACCAGTTGCACTAAGGATTCCATAACCCCAAGGAATTTCATCGCTCATATTGGTCGTTGTTATTGTCACAAGATTCGCTACATCAAAACATGGTATGTATTATCGAACGCTCTCAAGATATATACATACGGATATACACGGATAACGGAGATGGACTCACCGACTGGCAAAATATCTTTGGGAGACCCCGGGGTAGATTGACATATCTCATTATCCAAAATACACACTTTATCATTCACAGCTCATGGACTAATGCACTATTGCGGAGCTTTCGTAGATCCACGCAATGTGTGTGGGACAACGTGGCCAGGTATCCCTTCATATCCTCTTGCCGTCTTCCTACGCTCCTCGAGCTAGAACTGCTCTTTCTCACAATGTCCCTTCGGATACCATGCGAGGTGCGATGGAGTGTTGATGATGGGCTGTCAGCCATCTAGGTCCACAGTTTCACCACACGATTATCGAGTGAGCTTAGAGATGCACTCTGAGGCCGGAATCAAGCGAAGTTGGAGATACACTTGAAGGCTGGAATTGAGCGAGTTTGGAGATGCACTTGGAGGCCGCTTTCGAGCGAGTTTCGAGATGCGCTTGGAGGCCGTGATCAAGTGGGTGCGTAGATGCACTTGGAGGCCTTGATTGTGCGAACTTGGAGGCCGTTTGGAGGCTGTAATTGAGCGGGTTTGGAGATACACTTGGAGGCCGTGATCATGCGAGTTTGGAGATGCGCTTGGAGGCCGCGATCATGCGAGTGTCTAGATGCACTTGGAGGCCATGATCGTGCGAACTTGGAGGCCGTGATCATGCAAGTGTGTAGATGCACTTGGAGTCAATGATCGTGCAAACTTGGAGGCCGTTTGGAGGCCGTAATCGAGGGAGTTTGGAGATACACTCCGAGGCCGTGATGGTGCGAGTGTATAGATGCACATGGAGGCCATGATCGAGCGAGATTGGAGGAGTACTAGGAGGAGGTCAATCTGGAGGCGGTAGTTAGGGAGGGAGGCGCGACGGGAGCTGAGACTCCCTTCGTTGGTTAACTCATAACTGTGCGAATATAGAGAATAGAGAACAACATGGTCTGCCGAGAGATGAGACTGGGTGGGAGCGGCACACAGTCGATCTTGGCATGACGAAGTACGCGGTGTATCCAGTCCTCAGTGTATGCTGTACTCGGTGTATGCTGAACTTGGTGTGAACTCTTGATCATGGCATGGAGAGATAGAGAGGGATAACTTAACTTCGTGTTCTTAGGTGATGGTAGAATTGAGGACAAGACAGAGAGAGATGAGAGGGTATGGGTGAAATCATCATGAGAAACTGGGACTCAGGAGAATTTCGTGTGCAAGTCAATTTACCATCCCTGATATGGCAGGGATGAGGCCCGATCCGGTGTGTAATTACACCAATACGAAGTCTTCCCAACCCAATTAGAAAAGTTGTACCCCTGATTTCTGGTATCCGCTCATAATCCTCCACCTCGTTCTCATCTTCATCCCCCATCTCTCTCTTTCTCGTCCACAACTCTACTATCATCGCAGAAGACAAAGTTAAGTCATCCCTCTCCATCTCTCCAAGTCATTATCACGAGTTGACAGTGACTACAGCATACACCGAGTACAGCACACACCCAAGATTGTATGTGTTCCCTTCATTCTCATGATTACGAGTTGACCCCTGAAAGTAGCTTCAGCTTCAGGCATACCTCCCTACACGAGCGACCGCCATCAGCCAGCTCTCCATGAGAGCTCCAAGGTAAAGTCACCATGTCACATTCCCACAGTTGTCAGTTGACTAACTGACGAAAAGAGTCTCAGCACCTGGCGCGCCGTCCATCGACCGCCTCCCAAGGACTTGTCCGGACTGGCTTGATTACGGCCTCCAAGTTCGCACGATCATGGCCACCAATGTGCATCTCCAAGCTGGCTCGATCACGGCCTGCAAGTTCATCTCCAAACTCGCTCGATTCCGGCCTACATGTACATCTCCAAACTTGCTCGTTCACGATCTTGGAGTGCATCTTCAAGTTCACTCGATCAGGGCCTTCCAGTGTACCTCCACATATGCTCAAATACCGCCTACAAGTGCACCTCCAAACTTGCTGGATCACGGCCTTGAAGTGTATCTCTGAGTTCGCCCAATCGTCATTTTCAGGCGCACCTCAAATTTCTCTCACGCACCGCCTGCAGCTCATCCAGACATAGTGTGTGTAGATGGGTAGCTATATAGATACATAGATATATAGATAAGAATACAAACTGAATACATGAGTTTTAAAAATCGTTGAACAATAAGTAGTAGCTTTGATTTCCAGGCGCACCAGCAGCGTTCCCAATGGAGATGTTGTTTATCCCAGACTGCTCTACTGTGATTCGAGGTGGTGCCAGACTGGTCGCTGGCATTCCCAGGTTTCTCGCTGGCGCTCTCAGGTGCTCCCAGGCTTGTCATTGGCGCTCCCAGTTACTCTGAAGTCCGGCAGTAATGCTCTCCTAGGGTCTGATACTCTCCTGAAATTGACGCATCTAAGTTTACACTCCACATTCTCTCAGACACTCTTGATGGCTTCCAGTGACAAGAATACATTTTGCTGATGCAGGGGCCTGGCAGACCGGCAATTGCAGCATTGACCAGTGGCAAAATGGTCATATTGATGAGTGCTGTAACTATCGGAAGTATCGATTCATCATCCCCAGGGCATGCCATGAGAATAGCTGAGTATTGTATTCATCCACCCTCACCCCAGCAATGTCAGGATCCACATGGGTGATGGTGAAGCTAAATGGCTCGACAAGGAATTTGGTGGAGGCGTGGCGATGCACCTTCATAGGAGATGACCTGTGACCCAAGGTTTGTTCCACATCGTCTTCTGTATCTACACATCACTAGCATGAGTGAAAGAGGCATTGGGGCGATGAAATACACACCAACGTGGACAAATTTGCTCTTCTTTGTTGGGGTTTTGTAGCTCCAATTCGTCCTTAAATCAAGGCTATCGTCCGCGAACTCGTCCAGTGCTTCCCTGAGTTTCTGACCCCTGAGGTTAGTCTTGTCTGCCAAGTACTGTTTCCAAAGCGGCCTTGTAGATGCCACATCACGGATGTGAGCAACGCGGTGTTCGATTAAATGATCCCATTGCTTGGGGCCGGCACGTTGCGTGTTGCTGAAGCTCTTGTACGGGGCAATCTCCCAGACACCCTCCCTCACTTGATCATCATCCTGTTGTGTTGTCAAGCCGCCCTTCCCCTGCCAAATCCCCATGGTTTCTGCTGCCCATTGGCTGCCTCCAACACCTGCGTTCTCGGCCCAGGGGCGGACTTGTAGAGTCGGCATCTGGATTGTATTTGCATCTGTGACATCTAATTTGGGCAACCAGCATGCATGACATCAGATGTCAAGTTCTCAACGGTGGTCAACGAGTGAGCGGTGGATATCAAATGATTGTTACACTAAACATGCATTGGGAGTGTTGAATATATCATCAAGGGTGATGCAATGCCGTAGCAGGTGAGGAGGGTGTGTCGAAGATCCTGGATATTGTAAGTAAGGTGGGCCGGCAAGACAAATATATAAGTGGGCTTGGAGGGGTTTTCCTGATCTGGCGACATCATCATGGCTGCTATTTAGGTAGGAAATGATTTATTTGCCTCATCTAAGCGCCCTGATTCATCGACTGAACCCTTATGTTCATTACAAGAACAACCAAAACCATGCTCTTGAGTTATATCTGACTCGTTTGTCCTTGCTCTAGTTCTAGTAACCCGTGATGATGTCACTGGGTCGGTATCTAAGGGCAATGCACGGTGCATCTAAGGTACGAACTTAACAAACAGTAAAAATCATCCATCACGCAATGGGCAGAGGAGGGTCTTGGGAAGATGCAAAACAATCGCCGCAACGAGATGAATGCACATGCATTATTCTTTTCAAGATCCAAGGGATTTCAAAATCAGAGAGCAATTGATCACTTTGCGAATGTGTGAAGGAGGATGAGAGAAATCCTACGAGAGTGGTAGGACCCCAATTTGGAAATAGTAAATCATCGTGTGGGTTTTCCTGAGGACAAGCCGGCTTGCACCGGTATGAGTAGTTAAAAGAATGTGGAGATGCTTCTTAACATTTTTGCCAAATTTTTTTTTGCTGACAAAACATGAATGTTTGTCAACAGTGTCTTTACCGCTCGAAGAAATACTCCTACATCAGCGCTTACATCACTCAGCACTGTCGCGACCACAAAGAATTGATAGTCTACGTATCAGCCAAATGACTGCCAGATGATGGTGTTGTGATCAAACACAATCGCATTCTACTTCCATTTGTTCATGGACCACATCACAACCGTTTTCTTCATCCTTCTCACGATGAATCTTGTGATATAGAAGCCAACAGCCACAATGAGTGTATCGATCATGAGCAACCTCCAGTCCAGACACCTATTTATGGTACTCTACACTTGTGCAACCATCTAGCCAGTAAGCCTATTAGTAATGAGTATTTCAATATCGTCAATGATGAAATAGATCTATGGTCACTGATGTCTGTCGAGGAGGAGTATTGATTAGTGCACTGGTGAGTCAAGCAATACTTGAGCAGAGCTGCTAGCAACGAGCGTTTCTGGAACCCTACGATGGCAACCGTCAGCAACGTCACTTCGTGCCACACTGTATTCAGAACGTTGAACGAAATGTCCTACACGATGGGTATCGACACTTGGAAATTTGGCAAAGTGTGTTATAATCGTTAGGCTGATCTAAATAACTTTCGCGATGATGATTACACACATTTTGTACTGCAATCGTGTTGAATGGATTGAGTTCCTCATGCAACAGCCCATGTTGAGGGAACATCTGTGGTATGCTCCAGCAAAGGAACTCCATGAAGCTGAGGAATGCATCTTCTGAGAGGGGAAATCAAGCGACCGGTGGTGAAATGAACAGGTACGTTAGTTGAATTTTGTTGTAGGTACGATGATTATGAATAGTTCAACATCCATTGTGGCCGGTACGACCTACGATTCACGCTGTATTCGGCACTTCCGACCAGACACATCTTACAAACAATTCAGATGACCAGAAGGAATGGCCAGTATATTTGAGGCTCAGAGACATCGACTGGACGATTAGTTTGGGGCCTTTGAATCATGCAAGCACCCTTGTTGCTCTTCATCCCGTTCATCCACAATATTACTTTAAAGGACATCGAGAAACAACTTTGGTGTAGGAGCAACACATTCTGAATTGAGATATCTTATGGAAGGTCTTCGAGGATATTTTTCGTCCTCTCGGCAGGCTCTTCAACACTGGTAAAGGTATTCATTGTACTGATGGTCAGATGGGGCAACATCATCCTGTCATCTGTGCAGGGACGGCTGACTAAGTTGAAAACATTCACTTGCAATCGATAAAGTAGTCGCATTACCCTTTGTGTGTAGCACAGGAATTGTCGTTTGGAGAAGGCAATTCATTGTCGCGGCAATTGAGACACTATCGGCAACACTTTTGAAAGATGATGCTCCTGGCTCACAAAAAGGTTACGGAAAGACAGTGAGCAAGACAATAGTTGAAAGATCGAGTACTTGGAACCTCAGAGAGCGTGTTCTGGAATATGAAGTGCATTTCCCTGATGACAATTTTCATACCAGATGATCTTTGAACCGTCTATCTCGGTATGGTTAAGCATTTGATCGACTGGGTAATATTCTTCCTCGAACAACATTCAAGGATTGACAAATTCAACCCCACCAGCAAAAAATATTTCCATCTGGGCGCAATGGCTCTGTCAGAGTGGACGCGCATCCTCAGAGCCGTCAGAGACACCCCGGTGGCGGATAACTCCACGCCCGGCGTCAATTCGACACGTCGCATTTCATATTGCCCTCTGATCGCTGTTTCACGGGTTCTGCTCGTTCTGTCAGTCACCTATTTTAAACGATCACTCTGGGGTTGTGGCCAACTGTGACCATACATTGGTTTGGGTTCATTGGGTACCCGCTTGCATCGGGATTGCAATGCGATGGGTGACGCTGCGAAAATCTCTCCTCGCGTTCGTTCTAGCTGCGCGCAAAATGCAATTCTCTCTTTACTAATTATAGGGATTGGGATGGGTGACGCTGCGAAATTCTCTCCTCGCGTTCCTTCTTCCTGCGCGCAAAATGCAATTCTCTCTTTACGAATTATACACATCATTCCCAGTGGCCAGATCTATGTGGCTATTAACAATCCATCACTCGTTCCGTCCATCTCTTGTCGTACTACTAGTAGCTATCTCTCGAATGACGTGTGCGCAGCCGACAATATTTCCCACCGTGAAAACTTGTAAAGCAACGGCTGCCGGTGCTGTTCTCACTTGTACAAATTTCGGGACGGGATCCAAGTTACCCGAGTTTTCAGGTATTGTGGTGAGCGCCAGGGCGAACCAGTACTCAACAAAAGCTGCATCCTTGTTTAGGAGCGTGATTTTGAATAGTCGTTGCAGTTGCCGCGGGAGACGCCCATTCAGAGTGCCATGACACCTCCCCAGGCGTTGCTTTACCCATACCCAGTCGTTCCGTCGATCCCATCTGCGCCAGCTCTGGCTTCCTGGGCATTGACACATCTGAGATATGCGTTCACCACCTAAACCCTCAACTTGAACCTAAATACCATTGTAAATACAGAGCTCCATTGCGTGCAGTTGTTCATCCAATATATACATCTTGTTACGACTCTTATGCTTGATTAACTCCCGCGTGCCGCTGTATATTGCCACGCGGTGTGTTGCGTCTTGTGTATTGTTGAGTAATGCTCTGAAGTCTTTGATCATAGCGTCAGGATGCCTTGCATCACGGCGGTTTTGGGGCCCCATGAATACGGACTTCGCATATGGCTGGGAGCCCAGGGGGGCAGGCAGATCAGCACCGGGAGGGAGGACTTTGCAGGCGGCAGTGCTGTTCTCCCGAAGCTGAGCGAGGGCTTGGAGATTGAGCTCTCTGATTGTGAAGCAGAGAATGCGACGCTGAAAGGTGATTGGTTGCTGCAGGTAGTTGAGATTGTGATTGGAGGCGTTCCAACCGTCGTTGAGGTTCGTTTTATGTGCTTGATCAAGTCTCTCGGCAGAATACTGTTACAATGCTCCGTATTGACAAATCTGTTCGACCCAATGAGACATCAAGTGGATCTTCGGAAAGTTGAAATTGGCATCCAACTCCTTGGAAACATCTATCTCGTGGCTGATATAATCCCGCCAGGTGTTCATTCCGCGCCGCTTCTTGCACCGCGTCCGAGTTTCAGCATTTGTTTCCTCGTCTACCTTTCGCTTCTTCACGAGTTCCGATCTCAGGGCATTGGCTTCAGCCTTCGCCTTTTTCGCCGGCTCGCCCGAGTAAGAAAACATCTTTGAAGGTGTGCAAATGATGCAAGTCGTCCTCCATGTAGCTCAAAGTTGCATCATCGTGAGATTTATATTGAGCATACATATAGAATTCTAACAATGCCAGTGTGCACTCAATTGCTCGATTGAATACGGGACGCTGAGCGGGGCTTCCGCCTCGTGGAGACTGGGTTACAACTCTAAGCAGGTACCGGCTCATTCATTTCATCTTCTTCCCATTCCATTGTGAAACTTCCAGAAATGACTTATTTTTTGGTGTGAGGTCGTGGTAAGCAGGCACGGATAACCAGATTGCATTGTACTTGTCAAGCCGTTTGTGTGTCTTCATGAAGTGGAAAATCCACTTCTGGAGGTGGTCAAGCATGCCGATCTGCATTGTATGGAGGAGGTCGGGCTTCGGGCGGTCGCTCACGATACAGGGAATATGTCGAAACACGTTGAATCCTGGGTGGACACGGCGCGACGAGAGTTCGGCATCGGCTGCCTTGGTTTTGGCATCGCTGAGCTTTCTATATATGTTGTGATCCCGCCAGGGGTGTAGCTTTTCAGAAGGGGCATAATCTCCAAGTTCGTTCTTTGGACACTTGCACCAAAAACAGACATGCCGCTCAAGATGATGTAGGTCGCTATACTCAGGGCAATCTGCAATCCACACTGCTAAAACCAGTTTGCAACGCCTGAAGTTGCCATCTGCACAGAGAACGTTGTAATACCCGCTCTTGGCGTTGGGATTCTGTTTACATGTGAGAGGCTGGAGTAGCTGCCAGAGTTCTTCGTTCAGCACCTCTCGGTTTGTTTGTGGCTGCTCATCCAGCCACACCTGAGGAATATTGCGGTTCTTGATTGGAATCGGCAGGAGAGCGACCATTACGACGGTGTGTGTTGAGGGCATCTGGCAGATCTTCGCAGATAGATTGCCAATTCTCATATATACAGGCCACTCATTCTTGTCGCCAGCAAAATTCGAGAGATGTGTTCTGTCGGACATGAAGATCAAGGGAACCAGTGTATCCCCCAGTCTGAGCGTTGCCTTAACCTCGATTAGCACGTTTTTATCGTCGAATATCTCTGCTTACCTGTGTCTCCCACCGCCAGGCTGCAGTGTGCATTTCAGTATAGAGGCGTTTCGGTGGGGTATTGCTGTTGAAGCTACGCTGAGGGGCGTAAATCAGATGCTCGGCGTAGGCTGGCTGCCGCATCAACCATCTCATGCTTTTGATGATCTCTCGAGTCCAGTAATTGATAGGCCGTTCTTGATTGTCATTCCACGTCATATCCTTGAGAGTGTGTAGTTCCCACTCCCCGAGAGCCTGATCATCTGACATGCTAGGCACGAGCTTCTGGACGCGATCCCCGTTTTTGAAGATTGCGAAATGCAGAGCGGTGTTTTCTTCCTTCAGCACGTTGTCATAGTACGTCCTCATACCCTTCTTCTTGATCCCACACTGGAGATATTTGTACTCTTCACGCGTCGCAAACGGGTAGTAGGGATTTTTCAGTATGTTCGTCTCAAGGTAACCCTGAGCGTTGCGTTCCCATGGCTCAGCAATGTAATCAGTCAGCGGAGTGCCGGCGCTGGGGTATGCTTCTGTCCGTGGCAGAGGAGGTCGCGGTGGTTGAGACTCCGAGTCTGCGATGTTTTCAACGTGTTCGAGGTAGGGAAATGAGTCCAAGTCTTCGACTGAATCATTGTCAGCGTTGAATACATGACGCTGAGCGGGTTCCACGCATCCGGGCGCGCTGCGAACAGTCAGATTCTTTGCAATTTCAAGGTGTTCAGGATGGTGTAATTCGATATGTTTAAGTCGCCAGCTGTCTGAGGTGAACTTCTTTCCGCATGAAAATTTCGGGGCAACAGAATGTGGTCTTCTCTGGCATTGTCGACAACACAGGAGGAGTGGAGTATTCACTGTAGAACGGGACGAAAGTTGGAGTTGGGCCTGAGCAGTCTGGTGTGGGTATAAGCTCACGATACTTGAGAGATTTATTGAGCCTCAACCATCACGCCAGGAGTTGCATAAACACTGCATGCGCAATGTCCCATAATACTCGAAATAAATAAAAAATAAACCCTGAGCAATCCAAATACCTCGCGACGTGGGTAATAATCAATGCCTGCGATAAATAGATCAGAACAAACGAAACGAACAAGCCCACAACCCTAACCCAAACGAACAAAACACCTCCATGCGTGCCTTAATCCATGCCTGAGATGAATAGATTACAGCAAAGGAAACTCACAAGACAAGAACCCAACTCTAGCCCAAACGCACGCCTCCTCTGCAACGCGAGGTCTGGTTCACACCTCACCTACCGAGCCATCCGGGCGGACCTCAGAGAGAGGGACATCAGGGAGAGGGACATCGGGGAGAGGGACATCGGGGAGAGAGACATCCGGGAGAGGGACATCAGGGAGAGGCACATCGGGGAGACTGTCGCCACCTGCCAATTTGCCCCGTAGCTGCTGCTCCACATCGACATCCAAGGTGTTTCCGGCTGCCTCAGCTTCTTGCAGAGTTGGCGCTCCAGGGCAAGGTTTTTGAGGCGTCAGAAGCCCCAAAAACTCCAGCCCACTGAGGGTATTAGTCTCTGGAGTTCGTGGTCGTGGGGGAGGCTCCAGGGTATGTGGCCGTGGGGCAGGCGCTGGAGGTTGTGGCCGTGGGGTATGCCCCCGCATCTCCTGGCCTTGCTCAGGTAGCACGGTTGGCTCATCGTCTACCATGGTATCAGCATCATCAGCCGATGTATTTACCATCTCTTCAGGGCCTATCGTCCGAGGTTCTTTGCCATCATCCTCATCCTTATCCTACTCCTCCTCATCCTCATCCTCCTCCTCCACCTCCTCCTCATCTTCCTTCTCTTCATCTACCTCCTCATCATCTTCCTCCTCATCATCGTCACCATCCCTTTCCATATCCACATCGCCGTCTAAATCAACACCGTCCGGTGCGTCCACATCATCCTCCATGCGCAAATCCACATCAGAATCATGTTCTGAGTGATATTCGCCATCCGACTTGTCGGTAGAGTCGGTATCATCATCTGAGGAAATTGACACCGCGGGCGATGCTTCGGGCTCTTAATATACCCGCTGTAGTTATCCCTCCTTGTCCTAGTCTGCCTCATACCTTTCCTTGTGCAACTGCAAAGCAACATCAGCAAAATATAAAATGGTTTGGAAGTCATAACCGAACAACTCAGCAACTCTGAACAGCCACACTGATCCTTCCAGATGCTCCCAGATGCTCCCAGATAGGCTGAATGCAAAGCGATGTGCTCTCAGGTGCTCCGAG
>Ga0307512_10001664_pt1 | contig 30612 bp, 29 predicted proteins | sample 14_EM_MG_FD_200267 | JGI IMG/M metagenome (GOLD analysis project Ga0307512, IMG submission 200267) | Populus trichocarpa ectomycorrhiza microbial communities from riparian zone in the Pacific Northwest, United States - 14_EM | ecosystem: Host-associated > Plants > Roots > Unclassified | place... | reverse complement strand
CCCGAGCCGGGCGGCTTCCTGCCCCGCGAGGTGCTCAAGTTCATCCAGATCATCGCGGACGCCCGGCCGCTGGCCGGCATCGAGATCGTCGAGTGCGCGCCGCCCTACGACAACGCCGAGATCACCGCGCTGCTGGCCACCCGGGTCATCTGCGACACGCTCGGCTGTTTGGTCCGCTCCGGCCATCTCCCGAGTGCGAAGCCGGGCCCTAGCATTGGGGTAAAGCCATGAAAAAGCTGCTATCCGCGGTGGCCGCAGTGCTCCTGCTCGCCGGCTGTGCCGACAGCGGCGCCGCCACCGGCCCGGGCAGTACCAAGACCGCGACCGTACGGCTGGGCTTCTCGGCCTGGCCCGGCTGGTTTCCCTGGCAGGTCGCGCAGGAGAAGGGTTTCTTCGCCAAGAACGGCGTGACCGTCGACCTCAAATACTTCGAGAGCTACACCGACTCGCTGACCGCGCTGAGCACCGGCAACCTCGACGCGAACAGCCAGACCCTCAACGACACGCTCTCCTCGGTCAGCGGCGGCGCGAAGCAGACCGTGGTGCTGGTCAACGACAACTCCACGGGCAACGACCAGATCATCGCCCGGCCGGGGATCAACTCGATCGCCGACCTGAGGGGCAAGAAGGTCGCCGCCGAGCAGGGCACGGTCGACCACTACCTGCTGCTGCTGGCGCTGCGCAAGGCCGGGCTGACCGAGAAGGACGTGCAGTTCACCCCGCTGCTCACCGATGCCGCGGCGGCCGCTTTCGTGGCCGGCAAGGTCGACGCGGTCGGCGTTTTCGCGCCGTTCACCACCACCGCGCTCGGCCTCAAGGGCAGCAAGGCGATCGCCACCTCGAAGGACTTCCCCGGCGCCATCCCCGATCACCTGGTGTTCGGCTCCGAGTTCGTCAAGAACCACCCGACCCAGGTGCAGGAGATGGTGCAGACCTGGTTTGACACCATGGCGTGGATCAAGGCCAATCCGACCGAGGCCGTCGAGATCATGGCCAAGCGCGGCGGCGTCAGCGCGACCGACTACGCCAGCTACGACGCGGGTACGACGATCTTCACCCGCGATCAGAACCTTGAGGCGTTCACGAGCGGGAACACCCCGGCGAACCTGAACTATCAGGCGGGTCAGATCGGCGACTTCATCGTTTCGACCGGGCTGGCCGAGGAGAAACCGCCGACCGAGGGGTTGTTCGACCCGCAATTCGTCAAGGCCGCCAAGGAATGAGTAACGCGGCGGTCGACACCATTCCCGCGCGGCCGTTCACCGAGCCGCTGCCGCGCCGCAAGCCGGTGCGTACGGCTCGGGTCTGGGCCTTGCGCGCGCCGATCCCGCGCCGCTGGCGGGTCGTGCTGATGGCCTGCTCGGTTCTCGTGCCGCTGGTCGCGTGGGTGGCGGTGTCGGCCGCGGGCGTGGTTCAGGAACAATTCCTGCCGTCACCGCAGCAGGTCTGGGCGGCCGGGCTCGAGATGGCGAAATCGGGACAGTTGTTCGACGACACCTGGGCCAGCGTACGCAGAATCCTGATCGGTTTTGGCCTGGCCATTGTCGTGTCGGTGCCGCTGGGGCTGGTGATGGGCAGTTTCCCGGCCGGGCAGGCGCTGTTCGAGCCGGTCGTCGGCCTGCTGCGGTACCTGCCGGCCAGCGCCTTCATCCCGCTGCTGACGATTTGGCTGGGCATCGGCGAGCCGTCGAAGTGGATGTTGCTGTTCATCGGCACGGTCTTCTTCAACACCCTGATGACCGCGGACGTGGTGCGTCAGGTGCCGCGCTCGCTAGTCGACGTTTCCTACACGCTAGGGGCGCGGCGCGGCGAGGTGCTGCGCAAGGTGGTCGTGCCGCATGCGCTTCCCGGCATGATCGATTGCGTACGCGTCAACGCGGCGGCCGCCTGGAACTTCGTGGTCGTCGCCGAGCTGATCAACTCCGAGGAGGGCCTCGGCTACCGGATCGCCCGTAGCCAGCGCTTCCTGGCCAGCGACCGGATCTTCGCCGTACTGGTGGTGATCGCGGTGCTCGGCCTGGCGATCGACATCCTGCTGCGGGTGCTCCGCGACCGGATCGGCCGGTGGGTCCCGTGACGCTGTTGTCGCTGGCCGGCGTGGGCATGCGCTTCGGCGCGTTCACCGCCCTCGACGGCATCACGCTGGACGTGCCGCAGGGCCAGTTCGTCTGCCTGGTCGGCGCGAGCGGCTCCGGCAAGTCGACCCTGCTGTCCCTGATCGCCGGCCTGACCCGGCCGACCAGCGGGGCGGTCGCGATCAACGGGGAGCCGGTGATCGGCCCGGGCCCCGACCGCGGCCTGGTGTTCCAGTCCGGCGCGATCTACCCGTTCCGCAACGTGGAGCGCAACGTCGGTTTCGGCCTCGAGTTGCTCCCGCTGTCCCGGGTCGAACGCAAGCGCCGGGTGGACTGGTATCTCGCCGAGACCGGCCTGACCGCGCTGCGCTCGAAGCTGCCCAAACAGCTCTCCGGCGGCCAGCGGCAGCGGGTGGCGATCGCCCGGGCGCTGGCCTGCGAGCCGGCGGTGCTGCTGCTGGACGAGCCGTTCGGCGCGCTGGACGTGCAGACCAAGGAGGACATGCAGGTCTTCATCCGGCGGGTCTGGCGGGACACGGGCACGACGGTGCTGATGGTCACCCACGACGTGGAGGAGGCCGTCTTCCTCGGCGAGCGGGTGGTCGTGCTGGCCTGCGACCCGGGCCGGGTGGCCAGCGACATCGTCGTCGACCTGCCCAAGGACCGGGAGCTGACGGTGAAGCGGTTGCCGGAATTCCTGGCGTTGCGGGCCCAGGTCGAGGACCAGGTGCGCGCGTTCCATCACGGCCTGGCGTAGCGCGGCGGTTCGTTGACATTGGCCCATTGACGTTCTTGTATATAGGAACACGTCAATGCGTGCGCGCGTCGACCCCCGTCGAGCAGGGAGACCCCCATGCGTCGAACAGTCCGTGCCATCCTCTCGGTAGCCGCGCTCTCCGCGGCCGCGTTGCTGACCGTGCCGACCGGCGCCAACGCGGCCCCGGCCGTCGACACCACCGTGCACACCATCACCAACCACGCCGCGCCCGCCCAGACCGATGCCTACTGGACCCCGGAGCGGATGGCGAACGCCAAGCCGATGACCGCCGACCCCGCCGCCGTGCCGGCTCACGCGTCGGTCGTCGCGCCGGGCACGCCACGGTACGTCCCGGCGGTCAAACCCAAGGCGGCGGCGTCCCTGGCGCCCAGCGAGTGGGTCACCATCGGCCGGCTGTACTTCAGCATCCCCGGCAACGGCGACTGGCAGTGCTCCGGCAACGTCGTCGCCAGCAACAACCGTGACGTGGTGGCCACCGCCCGGCATTGCGTGATGAACATCGACACCGGCCAGACCTACACCAACTTTCACTTCGCACCCTCGTACAACCGGGGCAGCGCGCCGTACGGCTGGTGGAACTGGCGTTCGATGGGCTGGCGGATCGACGACCGGGGCCCCGGCGGGGACAACGCCTTCATCGTGATGACTACTGGCGGTAACTCCGGCGGGCACATCGTCGACGCCGTCGGCGGCTCCGGACTGGGCTTCAACTGGGCGACGAACAGCTACGCGCATGCCATCGGCCTGCCGGCCAGCCTCGATTACGCCGTCTGGTGCGAGGGCCAGCCCTACGACGGCCCGTCCGGCGGGGTGCAGATCCCGAACTGCAACGGCCTCTCCGGCGGGGCCAGCGGGGGCGCCTTCATCGTCAACTACCAGCCCTCCGACGGCTCGGCCATGCAGACCGCGACCTACTTCGGGACCTGGGGCGACTCCTATTTCGCCTACTACCGTGACGCCGCCTATCAAGTCTGGGCCGGAGCCCAAGGCGCCTGACCGGCTTTCGTTCCCCTGGCCGCCACATCGCCGACCAGGGGAAATGCGAGGTCAAGTGGGCCGGCGCCGGATTTCGTCCGGTGCCGGCACCCCGGGAGCCGCGGGTATCGGTCCGATCATGGCGCTGAACGGGGCCCGGCCCTGACGGAAGGGCCGGAGCGGCGGCACACCCTTGGACTGGCGTGGGGGGTCTGGCGGCGGCCGTTCGGTCGCGCTCCCCTCGGCCGAATGCCAGCCGTGATCGCTGGAAGGCTCGCGGATACCGTCCGGTAGCAACCAGGGGCGAACCTCGTTACCGGGTCGCCGCGGCCAAGCCTGACCTACGGTTGACTCATGTTCACCTCAACGCACTGCCGCCCCGCGGCCACCACCACCCGCCGCGATCTGCACTGGGTGTAATCAATCCGTCCCGAGCCCACCAGCGGCGAAAACCCAGGCACGTTCGATGTATGAAACCTGACTCGCGCCGCCCCGAACCGGGGTGGCCGGCGAGTAGCGGCGCGCGACAATGGCTTTGTAGCCCGGTTGTCCGTGCCGAAGGTGGTGCCTGTGGAGTCCAAGATCCTGTCCCGGCGTGATCTCGAGTTTCTGCTGTACGAATGGCTCGACGCGGAGGCGCTGACCGCCCAGCCGCGGTTCGCCGAGCACTCGCGGGAGACGTTCGACGCGTTCCTCGAGGTCTCCGCCCAGATAGCGGAGCGGGATTTCGCCAGCCACAACGCGGCAAGCGACGCGAGCGAGCCGACCTTCGACGGCACGCGCGTGCACATCATCCCGCAGGTCAAGGCCGCGCTGGCCGCCTTCAACGCGTCCGGGCTGCTCTCCGGGGCGATGGCCGAGGCCGTCGGCGGCCTGCAGCTGCCGCATGTCGTCCATCGTGCCTGTTTCGCCTGGCTGCAGGCGGCGAACATCGCCACGGCGTCGTACCCGCTGCTGACCATGGGCAACGCGAGCCTGCTGCTCGCCCACGGGTCGAGCGAGCAGATCAAGACCTTCGCCGAGCCGATGCTCGAGGGCCGGTTCACCGGCACCATGTGCCTGTCCGAGCCGCAGGCCGGCTCGTCGCTGAGCGATGTCACCACGCGTGCGGTGCCGGCGGCGGACGGCAGCTACCGGGTGACCGGCAGCAAGATGTGGATCTCCGGTGGGGACCACGAGCTGAGCGAGACGATCGTGCATCTGGTGCTGGGCCGGATCGTGGGCGCACCGCCCGGGGTCAAGGGCCTGTCGCTGTTCATCGTGCCGAAGCATCTGGTCGGCCCGGACGGCACGGTCGGCGAGCGCAACACGGTGGAACTGGCCGGGCTGAACCACAAGATGGGCTACCGGGGCACGACCAACGCGGTGCTGGCCTTCGCCGACGCCGTCGGCTACCTGGTCGGGGAGCCGGGGCACGGCTTGGCGTACATGTTCCACATGATGAACGAGGCGCGGATCGGGGTGGGCTCCGGCTCCGTCGCCGTCGGCTACACCGGCTACCTGCACGCCCTTGCGTATGCGAGAGAGCGGCTGCAGGGCCGGCCGATCGACGACAAGGACCCGGCCGCGCCCCCGGTGCCGATCGTGCGACACCCGGACGTACGCCGCATGCTGCTCGCCTCGAAGTCGTACGTGGAAGGCGGCCTTGCCCTGATCCTCTATGCCGCCCGGCTGCTGGACGAGCCAAGCGCGGAGGCGGATCTGCTGCTCGACGTGCTCACCCCGATCGTGAAGGCGTGGCCGTCGCAATGGTGCCGGCTGGCCAACGACCACGCGATCCAGATCCACGGCGGCTACGGCTACACCCGGGAGTATCCGGTCGAGCAGTTCTACCGGGACAACCGGCTCAACTCGATCCACGAGGGCACCGACGGCATCCAGGCGCTCGATCTGCTGGGCCGCAAGGTGACGATGCGCGGCGGCGCCGGCCTGGCCGTGCTCGCCAAGACGATCAAGGCAACCATCGACCGTACGCCCGGGGAACTGGCCGAGTTGGCCGGTCAGCTGGACTCGGCCTGCGACCGGCTCCTGGCCAGCACGGCGAAGCTCTGGGCGGACGGCGACCCGGGCACGGCGCTGGCGAACGCAACCGCCTACCTGGACGCGGCCGGCCACCTGGTGATCGCCTGGATCTGGCTGGAGCAGGCGATCGCCGCGCACGGCAAAGACGGGGATTTCTACGCCGGCAAGCGGTTGGCCGCGCGCTACTTCTTCACGTACGAGTTGCCGCGCACGGGTCCGCTTTTCGACTTGCTCGACAGCCGGGAGACGATGCTGGCCGAGATGAACGACGACGTCCTTTAAGTCACGTATCGGGGCCCTGAGAAGACCCTGATGTGTCGGTAAACCGCTTCAAAGTTGTCGGAGCCCGGCGATACGCTGCCGCGGGTCAAAACAGACGTCCGGGGGGATTGTCATGGCACGTGTCGGTGGCTTCGCGCAGCTTGTCTGCGGACGCTGGTCTAAATGGATTGTGCTCGCCCTGTGGCTGGGCGTGCTGGTGATCGCGGGCCCGCTCGCGGGCAAGCTGTCCAGCGTCGAAAAGAACGACAACTCGGCCTGGCTACCGGGCGGCGCCGAGTCGACACAGGTGGCCGACCTTTCCAAACGGTTCCAGCCCGACGACATCGCGCCCGCGGTGATCGTCTACGAGCGGCCGGCCGGCATCACGCCGGCCGACCAGGCCAAGGCGGCCGCCGACGTGCAAGCGATCCAGTCCATCGCGGGCGTCACCGGCCAGGTCGCCGGGCCGGTGCCGGCGCAGGACGGCAAGGCGCTGCAGGTGCTGGCGCCGATCAAGGTCGACACCGCCGGCTGGGACAAGATCGTTGACGTCGTCGACGCGATCAAGGCAAAGACCGGATCGGGTACGGACGGCCTGAGCATCTATCTGACCGGGCCGGCGGGTAACGCGGCCGACTCCGCCGGTGCCTTCCGGGGCATCGACGGCACGCTGCTCTACACGACTCTCGGGATCGTGGCGATCATCCTGCTGATCACGTACCGGAGCCCGGTTCTCTGGCTCTTGCCGATCGTCACGGCGGGCGTGGCGCTGAGCACCGCCCAGGGCGTGATCTACCTGCTGGGTAAGAACGCGGGCCTGGTGGTGAACGCGCAGAGCGCCGGCATCCTGACCGTGCTCGTCTTCGGCGCGGGCACCGACTATGCCCTGCTGCTCGTCGCCCGATATCGGGAGGAGTTGCGCCGGCACGCCGACCGTCACGAGGCGATGGCGTTCGCCCTGCACCGGGCCGGCCCCGCGATCATCGCCAGCGCGGCCACCGTCGCCATCGGCATGTCCTGCCTGACCCTGGCGGAGATGAATTCGACGAGCGGCCTCGGGCCGGTCGCCGCGCTCGGCGTCGTGGTCGGCCTGCTCGCCATGATCACTCTGCTGCCCGCGCTGCTGGTCATCTTCGGCCGCTGGCTGTTCTGGCCGGTCCGGCCCAAGGCGGGCACCGCCGAGCCGACCGCCACCGGCCTCTACGCGCGCCTCGGCGCCGGCATCGCCAACCGGCCGCGCACGGTCTGGATCACCACCGCGGTCGTGCTCGGCGCGATGGCCCTCGGCCTGCTCCAGCTCGACGCCAACGGCCTCTCGCAGGCCGACACGTTCGTCACCAAACAGCCGTCGGTCACCGGCGAGGAGGCGCTCGCCCGGCACTTCCCGGCCGGGCAAGGCCAGCCGGTCAGCGTGATCGGCAAGGCCGCGGCCGCCGACGCGATCAAGGCCGCCTTCGCCGGTACGGCCGGGATCACCGCGGTCGCCGATCCGGTGGTCAAGGGCGACCTGGTCGCGTTCGAGGGAACCCTGGCGGCAGCGCCGGACAGCGGCACAGCGCAGCAGACGGTGGAACGGGTCCGCACCGCCGTGCACGCCGTGCCGGGCGCCGACGCGAAGGTCGGCGGGATGACCGCGGTGATGCTCGACATCAACAACGCGAACGATCACGACAACCGGCTGATCATCCCGCTGGTGCTGCTCGTCGTGCTGGTCATCCTCGGCCTGCTGCTCCGCTCGATCGTCGCGCCGCTGGTGCTGATGGGCACGGTCGTGCTGTCGTTCGCGGCGGCGCTCGGGGTCAGCGCGCTGGTCTTCCGGCACGTCTTCGGCTTCGGCGGCGAGGACACGGCGTTCCCGCTGTTTGTGTTCGTGTTCCTGGTCGCGCTCGGCATCGACTACAACATCTTCCTGATGACCCGGGTCCGCGAGGAGGCACAGCAGCACGGCACCCGCCGCGGCTCGCTGACCGGCCTCGCGGCGACCGGCGGCGTGATCACCTCGGCCGGCATCGTGCTCGCGGGGACGTTCGCGGCGCTGGGCAGCCTGCCGCTGGTGGCCTTCGCCGAGATCGGCTTCGCGGTCGCGTTCGGCGTCCTGCTGGACACGCTGGTCGTCCGGTCGGTGCTGGTGACCGCGCTCAACCTGGACATCGGCCGGTGGATGTGGTGGCCGGGCAAGCTGATGCACGTCCACGACGAGACGCCAGACGAGCGCCCGGCGCCGGAGCAGGATCTCCAACCGGCCGTTTCCTGAGCCACCCTGACCGGGGCACGGCCGCTCTCCCGGCCGCGCCCCGGCAGGGGTATGAGTCCTTCGTCGGCGTTCTGCTGCTGCCCGGGCGCGCGCGGTGCTGTCGATCGTTCAGGCGATCGGCCTGGCCCAGTGCATGCGCGCGGCAGTCGAGGCATCCCGGGCGGCGGCCAGCAGTTAGCGACTAGGTTGAGATCCATGGCGGCCAAGTCGCCGGCGGTGGAGCTCGAGGTGGAGCCGCACACCGTCCGGATCTCGAATCCCGATCGGGTCTACTTCCCGGCGCTCGGGCTGACCAAGCTCGACCTGGCCAACTATTACCTCAGCGTCGGCGACGGGATCGTCCGGGCGCTGCGCGAGCGACCGTGCATGCTGCACCGCTTCCCCGACGGCCTAGCCGGCGACAAGGTGCACCAGAAACGGGTTCCGCATGGGGCGCCGCCCTGGCTGCAGACCGTCCGGGTCGAGTTTCCCCGCTACGGCCGGCACGCCAACGAGCTTTGCGTCACCCAACTGGCCGACGTGATCTGGGCGGTGCAGATGTCGACGGTCGAGTTCCACCCGTGGAATTCGCGCCGGGCGGACACCGAGAAACCCGACGAGTGGCGCATCGACCTCGACCCGATGCCGGAGTGCGACTTCGCCACCGTCCGCCGGGTCGCGCACGTGGCCCACGATGTGCTCGACGAACTCGGCATCGTCGCCTACCCCAAGACGTCCGGCGGGCGAGGCCTGCATCTGTACGTCCGGATCCAGCCGCGATGGGGCTTCGGCGATGTGCGCCGGGCGGCGCTGGCGTTCGCCCGCGAAGTGGAGCGGCGCTCGCCCGAGGACGTGACGACGACGTGGTGGCGCAAGGACCGCGACCCGGCATCGCTGTTCATCGACTACAACCAGAACGCCCGGGACCACACGATCGCCAGCGCGTATTCGGTGCGGGGCAACGCCGAGGCGACGGTCTCCACCCCGATCGTCTGGGACGAGATCGACGCGGTCGAACCCGGTGACTGCACAATCCGCAGCGTGCCCGCCCGATATGCCAAACTCGGCGACCTGCACGCCACGATCGACGACGTCGGCCACTCGCTGGAGCCGCTGCTGGCCTGGGCGGAGCGAGACGAGCGGGCCGGGCTCGAAGGCCCAGCGGACACGCCCGGCTGAACGGCCGGGTTGTGGCGGGTGCTCGGCCGGTCTGGATGGGCGGACGCGGGCGGTGCGCCAGCCTTTGATCGCCCAGCTGGCCCGCGCCCAGCGGGCACGCTGGGTTGTGGGGCTGGGTTGTGGGGCTGGGCCGGGGTCAAGCTGGGCGAATCAGCCCGCACCGGTCAGCTGGCCGCGCCGTCGCGGATCTCGCGGCTACCGAGCGGCTTGGCCAGCGCGACTGTGGTCATGACGGACGCGGCGAGCTGAGGCTGTGCGCCGCCGCAGTTGGCACCGGGCAGCCGCCCGACGAGCACGGTGATGACGACCTGCGAGGCGGATTCGGTCACCACAACCCGGCCCAGCGCCGAGCAGTCACCGCGGCCGGTGATCGTGTAGTGCACCGCAACCTGGTTGCCGGCCGCGGTTTCGGCGCGGGTCCAGGGTAGGGGCCGGAGATCGGTCACCCGCTTGTCCGGCACCGCAACGTTGGGGCGCATCGCCGGTGGGAGTTCGGAGGGCCCGGGGCGCGATGGCCGTGCAAAGGTCGACGAGGTGGCCTCGGCCGGCGGTTCCTCGCCGCCGGCTACCGGGCCCGGTTGCGCACACGCCGCGCCGACAAGCAGCAAGGTCAGCGCGGCGTTCAACCGAATGAGTCGCATCATGTCCTCTTAGATCCGGCTCCGTCACCCGCGGTTCCTCCCGGGATGGGCCATCTTGCGGTTCCCCCTCTTGAGACGGCCATCTTGCGGTTCCCTCCCTGGACGGCCACCTCGTGGTTCCTCCCAGGATGGCCCATCTCGCGGTTCCCGCCATGACGGGCCAATTTGCGGTTCTCGGCAGGGATTGGGCAGGTTGCGGGCGAATGCCGGGCTCCAGGTTGTCCCGGTGCCCGGCATCCGTGAGTGCGGCGCCCGGATCAAGCCGAGATGTACCGCACGGCGTTGTAGACGTTTAGTACCTGGTTGCCGTAATACGGCGAGTACATGTATTGCGGGTATGCGGTGTATTTGAAATCGTTATGCCCGTTTACGTAGCCCCAGTTCCCGTCGAACCAGTTGAGCCACGGGCCACCGGACGATCCGCCGGTCATGTAATTGACCATGTAGATGGTGCCGCCACCGCCGTCGTAGGTGTAGCCCTGCTCGGCATAAAGGCAGCAGCCGTCGAACGGCGATGCCTGCGGATATCCGAACGCGTAGACGTAGTAGCCGCTTACCGCATAATTCCAGGCGATTCCCTGCGCGCCGAGGTAGTCGGCAATTCGCCAGCCGCCGTTGTTGTACATGATCGAGGCGCCGACGTCGTTGGCGTAGTCGGCGTTGTTGTAGAACCAGCCGACGGTCGTCGTCAGCGAGTACGAATACCAGTAGCCGTACGGGGCCACGCCACTGTAGTAGTTGGGCACGAAGGTCCAGTTGTAGTTCCACGCGGCGCCGTCGGAGACGCAGTGCCCGGCGGTCCAGACCACGGACTTGCCCTCGCTGTTGACGATCGAGCCCGAGCAGACGTAATTGACGCCGAAGCTGGTGAAGAAGACCTTGCCGACCGTGCGGGCGACCGGGTGGCCAACCGGGTAGTTCGGCGGGTAGGCCATCGGCGACACGTCCGGCTGGTTGGCCACCGGCGCGGCCACGGGTGCCGCCCCCGCGACCTTACGCGCGGGGCCTTGCGGCTTGGTCGCGGGCGCGGCGATCGCCGGCTTGGCGGCGGCCGCCGCCTTCATCGCGGGCATCTGGGTGTCGGGTTTGGCCGCCTTCATGCGGTCGGCGGTCCAATAGGCGGCGATCGCCGTCTGCCGAGCCGAAACGCTGTTTCCGTGCACCGTGCGAGCCACTTCCGGGCTGAGCTGAGATTTGCCGCTGACGATGTTGTCGTCGCCGCCCGGCGCGGCATTGGCCGCGCTCGTCGCACCGATGGTCAGCACCGCGGCCACCATGGTGACGGCCGCGCTGAACACCGCCATGCGCTGTTTGAGTCTCACTCTTTCCCCCTCAATCTATTGATCGCCGCCGCCCCCGGCGGCACCCCGCAACCAATTTCCCCTTCCGTCTCATTGATGTCAATAGATTGTCCGCACGGCCCGACAAGAATGCATTTCACGTTTCATTGATCGCCTACTGTTGGCGATTGACGCATGCCGTCAAAAAGTGTCGTTAATGAATATTAACGAATCATCCTCCCGGCTGCTCGTGCGGCATATCAAGGAAATGATCGAAAGCCCGAAGGTCAAGCCGATCTAGATTGCCGATTACTGTCCGTAATTGAAGTATTCGCAATACGTGGCCCACCCGACAATCGGCACCAGTGCGCGGCTATCCCGCACGGGCGGCGGGGCTGCCGACGAGATCGTCAGCAGCCCCACCGCCTTCAGGTACGAAACCCTAGGGCCGGATCTCGTACGCGATGTTGAAGGGTGTTTCGGCGACCCGGCGGAAGCGGGTGAAGCCCGCGTCGGTGGCGAGGCGCCGGATTGCCGGCTCGCCCGCCTGCGCGCCGAGCGAGTAACCGCCCGGCTGTGACATCGCGTTGGGCACGCAGAGGAACATCGAGAACGAGTAGTAGACCCGGCCGACCGGGTTCAGGTTGTCGGCCACGGTGTCCCCGGCGAACGGCTCGATGGCCAGCCACGTTCCGTCCGGGGCGAGCGCCTCGCGGACGTGCCGGGCCGCGCCGACCGGGTCGCCCATGTCGTGCACGGCGTCGAAGGTAGTGACCAGGTCGTACGGCCCGCCGCCGAAGGTTTGGGCGCTGGCCACCTCGAACGTCACCCGATCGCCGACCCCGGCGTCGTCCGCCGCCGGGCCTGCTCGACCGAGCCCGCGTGGTAGTCCGAGCCGACGAAGGCCGAGTTGGGAAACGCGGCCGCCATCGTCGCCCCGATGTCCATCACGAACGTCCCGAGGAAAGCGTTGAGTTTGTCCTGATCCACTGCCATCGCCACTCCCAGATCGGTGTTTGGGGGCAGCTTGACCGGCCGGATTGCAGCCGCGTTGCAGAATCATCCGGGCCGGACGGCGGCGATCTGCGCGCAGTTGCGGTATGGCGCGCGAGCCTTCGCCAGCGGCGCCAGCCAGCCGGTACGCCGGGACGCCTCGAGCAACGGTTCGAGGATCTCCCGGGCTCGTTCCGGCTTGCCGTGGGCGTGCCAGCCCCGGGCCACCGACACGTAGGCGTCGGCGCCGTAGAGCCAGGCCCGGTCGATCGCCCGCAGCGCGGCCTCCGCCTCCTCGAGCCGGGCCACCGAGCCCGTCGCCTCGGCGAGCGGGGCCAAGCAACGCAGCCGGTACGCCGACGTGTCGTGCGTCGCGCTTTCCGCGAGGCTTCGTTCGAGCATCTCGATCGCCTCTGCCCGCAGGCCCACCGCGAGCAGCGTGGTGGCGTACATCGAATGCACCGCCGCCGCGAACCAAGCGGCGCCGCGGTCGGCGAGCTGTTCGGCCGGGCGCAGCGAGGCCAGGACGTGGGCCACGCCGCGGTCGACTGGATGGCCCCCGCCGGTCCAGGCCGGGCCGCCGAGCCCGTACAGCGCGTCCATTTCCAGCCGGCGCTCGCCGATCCGCCGGCTTGCGCGCACCGTGACCGTGTAGTCGGCGAGGGCCTCGCCGTAGCGGAAGCCGGCCTCCCGGGCCCGGCCCCGGGACAGATGGCAGCGGCCCAGCAGTTCCGCCTCGCCCGCCCGGGCACGACCGCGGCCACCGCGGCGTCGACCGGGACGACCCGGCCCTTGGTGAGCGCGAGGACGCCAGCAAGGTACGCGCCTTGCGGCTGCCGATCTCGACACCCGGTCAGCACCCGGCTGGCGCGCACGACGGTGAACGGCCCCACCAACTGGATCCGCAACCCGCCCATCCCGCCTTGCTACCGGGTTGGGGGTAAAGGCCAGCGCTGGGAGAGCAGTCAAGGCCCGAGCAGTGCCTTAAACCGGGCGGTTCTGCTGTTCGATGTACTGACGCGCGATACTCAGTGGTGCTCCGCTCACGGAGCCTGCGGAGTACGAGCCTGACTTGAGCTTGTTTGCCTGGTAGTAGTGCCTCGCTGGTCGGGGAACTCCTGCCGCATTCGCCGCGAGGAGACGCCCTTGAGGCTGTTGACCAGTTTCGCCGGGGCGACCGTGGGCGGGAAGTTGACGAGCAGGTGGACATGGCTGTTCTCTCTGTTGAACTCGACCAGTTCGGTCTCGAAGTCGGCGCACACCGCCCGCATGATCTGTTCTATTCGGGCGATGTGTGTGTCGCCGAACACTTTGTGGCGAAACTTCGTCAGGGTGACCGAGCGTGCGTGCTGGGCCCCAAACCAGTGCGGGATGTCTTCGAGGCCGGCCGCTTGTAATGATATGATGTTCCTATGCAGCTCCGTTTCAACTACCGGCTGTACCCGGACATTGCCCAGCGCGAGGCCCTCGCGCGGTCGTTCGGGTGCGCCCGGGTGGTCTTCAACGACGGGCTGGTGCGCCACGAAGTTCTGCGTGACCGAGTGGAGGTGAAAGACCACCACCTTCGGGCCGTCGCAGCGGCTCGGGAGAAGCTGGGGGCAGTCTGATCCGGGAGACGCCGGTGAGGGCGGGGAGCAGCCCCGACAACGACGGGACGCGTCGGTACTGCCAGACGGCGCGGGTCCGGCAAGCAAGGCCAGAAGGCGTACGTGAGGAACCAGCGGTTAAAGCTCCGTAAGCGTTGTACCGGCTCGAAACCTGGTGGATCTGGGCCGGGGTGCAGTGCGCGGTCGCTCTAAGTCCGGGTGACCGACTCCGAAACCCGCCAAGTCGGCGGGCGAGGAGGCCGCGCCGAAGGTCTGCGGCGTAAGCGCGGCGAGGCTGTCGGGGCAAAGTTGGGCGCCCATCCTGGCCGATCGGCACGCAGGGAACGTGGGAACCATCCGGGGTCGCCCTCCCCGGCGGACGGCCAGTCCGCCGGTAGGGCAGGTCCGTCGTCGGCCGAAGGCCACCGGGTGGGGCGGAGGCCCCGTAGTAGTCCGAGCACGCGAGAGGCGTGTACATGGCGAAGGGGGCCAGCAAGTCGGCAGCGGACGTACTGGAAGATCGGGAGGACGTTGGTGAATACCGACGAGTCGGCGACCGTGCTGCAGATGGCGGAGCGTCGGGTACTGGAGATCCAGACCAAGCTGCACCGTTGGTCGGCGGACGATCCTGCTCGCCGATTCGACGACCTGTACAACCTCGTGTGTGATCCGGCCTTCCTGCTGGTCGGCTGGATTCGCGTGCGGCGGAACAAGGGTGCGCGCACGGCTGGGGTGGACGGCGAGACCGCCCACTACATCGAGGACGTGCGCGGGCTGGGAGGGTTTCTCCACGAACTGCGGGTAGATCTCAAGGCCCGTACCTTCGAGCCTCTGCCGGTGCGGCAACGGGCGATTCCCAAGGCGGGCGGCAAGGTCCGCTACCTGGGGATCGCGACCATCCGGGATCGGGTGGTCCAGGCGTCCTTGAAGCTGGTGTTGGAGCCGATCTTCGAGGCGGACTTCCTCCCGTGTTCCTACGGGTTCCGCCCGGGGCGCCGGACTCACGACGCGGTGGCCGAGGTCCGCCACCTGACGTCCCACTCCTACGAGTGGATCGTCGAGGGCGACATCAAAGCCTGCTTCGACGAGATCTCGCATTCGGCCCTCATGGACCGGGTGCGGGCACGGATCGGAGACAAACGCGTCCTGTCCCTGGTGAAGGCGTTCCTGAAGTCCGGGATCCTCGATGAGGATCGCGTACTGCGGGAAACCACCGCCGGCACCCCGCAGGGGTCGATCTTGTCGCCGCTACTCAGTAACGTGGCGCTCTCGGTGCTGGACGAATACATCGCCCACGCCCCGGGAGGTCCCGCCGCCACCCCGTGGCGGCGCACCAAACGCCGGTCGCACGGTCTGCCCAACTACCGGTTGTCACGGTACGCGGATGACTGGTGCCTGATGGTCCATGGCACCAGGGCCAACGCGGAAGCGCTGCAGGACGAGGTAGCGGTCGTCCTGTCCACGATGGGCTTACGCCTGTCCCCGGAAAAGACGCTGATCACCCATATCGACGAGGGCCTGAACTTCCTCGGCTGGCGCATCCAGCGCCACCGGAAGAAGGGCACCAACCGGCACTACGTCTACACCTACCCGTCCAAGAAGGCCCTGGTAGCGGTCAAGGACAAGGTACGGGCGTTGTGCCGACAGGACGTCAACCTACCGCTGGAAGTCCTGCTGTATCGGCTGCGGCCGGTGTTGCAGGGCTGGACCGCCCACTTCCGCTTCGGCGTGTCGCACAAGACCTTCCAGTACCTGCGTGCCTTCGTGTGGCAACGGGTCTTCGGATGGCTGCGACGTAAGTACCGCCGGAGCAACTGGAAACACCTACGCCGCCTTGCCTGCGGCGGAGGATGGTGGCCTACCACCGAGGAAGTGGCCTTGTTCGACCCCGCGAAAGTGCGGACAATCCGCTACTCCTACCGGGGCACGAAGATCGCTTCCCCGTGGCCCAGCACGGCCTGACGGAACACCACCAACGGGACTCGTGGAGCGCCCGTTGCTCGGGAACGGGCACGGCGGGTGCGGAGGGCGGCTCGGAGAAACGGACAGGTCGAAAGACCAGCACCGCGCTCCGGGCCGACCCTACCGGCTGCGTCAGCAGGCACGCGAGGCGGGCGAGAAGTACGTCTCGGACGCCGAGTTGTCCAAGTGCGTCATCACCCAGGCTAAGGCCACCGAGGAACGGGCCTGGCTGTCCGAGGTGTCCTCGGTGGTCTTACAACAGGCCCTCGCGGATCTGAACGTGGCCTACCGCAACTTTTTTGCCTCGGTCACCGGCAAGCGCAAGGGCCGTAAGGTGGCCCCGCCCCGGTTCCGCTCCCGCAAGGACAACCGGCAGGCTGTCCGGTTCACCAAGAACGCCCGGTTCAAGATTCTCGGCAACGGTCGGCTGCGGCTGCCGAAGGTCGGCGACGTGCGGGTGCGCTGGTCGCGGAGCCTGCCGTGCGATCCATCGTCGGTGACGCTCGTCAAGGACGCGGCCGGGCGCTACTGTGCGTCGTTCGTCGTGCAGACCACCGCGGACGAGACGTTGCCGCCGGTCGACTCCGAGGTGGGGATCGACCTGGGTCTGACCCACTTCGCGGTCATGTCCGACGGGACGAAGGTGACCGCGCCGAAGTTCCTGCGGCGGGCGGCGCGCAAGCTCAAGCGGTTGCAGCAGGATCTGTCGCGCAAGACCAAGGGCAGCAACCGCCGTAAGAAGGCCGTGGTCAAGGTCGCTCGCGCTCATGCGCGGGTGGCCGACACCCGGAGGGACTGGCAGCACAAGCTGTCCACGGCGATCATCCGCGACAACCAAGCGGTATACGTCGAGGACTTGTGTGTGACCGGTCTCGGCCGGACCCGGCTCGCGAAGTCCGTGCACGATGCGGGCTGGGCCAGTTTCACCGCCATGTTGCAGTACAAGGCCGCCCGGTACGGGCGCAGGTTCGCCCGGGTGGACCGGTTCTTCCCGTCCACCCGGATGTGCTGCGACTGCGGCCGGATCAACGACAAGATGGCGCTGAACGTCCGGGCGTGGGACTGCCCGTGCGGCAGCACCCACGACCGGGACGTCAACGCCGCGAAGAATGTGTTGGCCGCCGGACAGGCGGACAACGGAAACGACCGTGGAGCGCAGGTAAGACCGGGACTCGTCCCGGCACCGCGCGGCGAAGCGGTAACCCAACCCTGACGCAGCGCGGTCCACGCGCAGCGTGGAGGGAATCTCCGTCCGTTCAGAGCGGAGAGGATGTCAATACTCGCAGATCACGATGATCCATGCTCATCGAGCAGATCCTCGGGATCCGCCCGATGAACCAGAAGGACAGCGCGGCCAGCCCGATGCGTGCGGCGTTCACCCAGAAGCCGGTGTTCACGCCGTTCGACGCGCTGCCGAACCGGACCTCGCTGACCCTGGGCCTGCCGACCCCGCCGTCCTGCGGCGTGGACACCCCGGCGCCCCAGGACCCCACTGCGGCGGCCGCGCCGTCGGCGCGGGTCCCGGCGAACGAGCAGGCGGTCGCGGGCAAATGGGAAGCCTGGAAGGCGGCCCAGCGGCTGACCGGGCCGGACGCCAAGCCCGACTTCGCGAACCCCGCGCAAATGAACCACTTCACCTGGTACCAAACCCACGATTGGACCAAGCCGTACCCCGGCGAGAAGGAAATCTTCGCGCCGGAGAACGTGCCGGGCGCCTACCTCCCCTCGGCCGAAACCGGCGACTAACAAAGAGGTTTGTGGGGGCGTTCAGCCTTTCACCGCTCCGGTGAGGCTGAACGCCCCGCCGAGCACTCTGGACAGTGCGGAGTAGAACACCACGACCGGCAGCGTGTACAGGATCGAGAAGGCGGCGAGCTGGCCGTAGGCGACCTGGCCGTACTGGGAGAAGAACGTGTAGATGGTCACCGAGGCCGGTTGCTTTTCCGGGCTGAGCAGCAGGATGAACGGCACGAAGAAATTGCCCCACTGCAGCACGAAGGTGAAGATGAAGACCACGGTCAGCCCCGGAATCATCAGCGGCAGCACAATGCGGTGCAGCGACTGAAACCAGCCGGCCCCGTCGGTCCAGGCGGCCTCCTCCAGGCTGATCGGCACGCCGTCCATGAAGTTTTTCATCATCCAGGCGGCGAACGGCAGCGAGGAGGCGGTCATGAAGGCGATCGTGCCCGGGATCGAGTCGATCAGGTTGATCCGGCTGTACATCGCGTAGACCGGCACCATCACCGCGGTGATCGGCAGCCCGGTGGCGAAGAGAATGATGTAGAGGAACGACCGGCCGAATCTGCTCTGATAGCGGGAGAGCGGGTAGGCCGCGAGAACGGCCACCAGCACCGTCAACAGCGCCGTTCCGCCGGAAATGACCACCGAGTTGAGCATCGGCCGATAGACCGTGTCGACGTTCAACACGGCCCGGAAGTTCTCCGTGGAAAACGTCCATTCGGGCTTCGCCGACAACGCCGCGCCGGGCTGCAGCGAGGCCAGCACCAGCCAGAGGAACGGCAGCACGAAGACGACGGCGATGACGGCGAGCACCAGATAGGTAATCGCCCGGCTGGTGCCACGGCGCGCCGCGGTCAGGTCGGTCATCAATCCTCCAGCCGGATCAGTCGCAAGTAGACAGCCGAGAACAGCCCGCCGATAGCAAGCAGCACCAGCGCCATCGCGGTGCCGTAGCCGAGTTGGTAGAACTTGAACGACTGCTGGTACATGTACAGCGGCGTGGTCTGGCTGGCGGTGCCGGGGCCGCCGCCGGTCATCACGTAGATCAGGCCGAAGGCGGCCAGCGTCTGCAACGTGATGAGCATCAGGTTGCTGACGATGGCGCGCCGGATCAGCGGCAACGTGATGCGGCGCAGGCGCTGCCAGCCGGAGGCGCCGTCCATCGCCGCCGCCTCGGTAAGCTCCGGCGGCACCTCGGAGAGCGCGGCGGAATAGACCAGCATGGAGAAGGCGGTGCCCCGCCACACGTTGGCCAGGATGACCGCCAGCATCGGCGTGGTGTAAAGCCAGTTCTGCGCGAGCCCGAGGTGCGCGAGCAGGGCGTTGAGGGTGCCGGTGCGATAGAGGAACGAGTACCAGCAGAAGCCGGCGATCGTCTCGGGCACCGCCCAGGCGGCGATGACCAGGCCGGTGACCACCGAGCGGGCGAGCCGGCTGCGGCCGCGCAGCAGCAGCGCGATCAGCAGGCCGAGGGTGTTCTGCCCGATCACGGCCGAGCCGACCACGAAGACCAGGGTCAGCTCGAGCGAGTGCAGGAACGACGGATCGTGGGCCAGCCGGGTGAAGTTGTCGAGCCCGACGAAGTCCACCGTGCTCGACCCGGTCAACGCCAGGTTCGTGAAGGCCGTGTACAGGCTCCACAGCATCGGGCCGGCGAAGAAGATCAGGAGCAGCAGCAGGGCCGGCGCCAGCGGCGCGAACCGGCTCAACCAGTACCGGGGCCTCCGGCGGGGCGCGGGGTCAACCGCGCGCACCGCCGTGGGCCGCAGTGGGGCGATCGGCGTCATGAGCCCGAGGTGACCTTGTCCGGGCCGACCGCTGCCTTGACCTGATCGCTGTAGGCGGCGGCCGCCTTCTCCGGCGTCAACTGCCCGGTCATCACCGCCTCCATGGCCACCTGGATGGCGTCCGAGACGTGCGGGTAATCGGCGTACGCCGGCCGGAAGTGGGTCACCTGCACGAGATCGGTGAAGAACTTCAAAGACGGATTCGAGCTCAGGTACGCCGGGTCGGCCGCCACATCGGCACGTTCGGCGATCTGGCTGGCGGCGATGTCGTACGCCTGGGTGTTCTCCTTGTTCAGCGACAGACTCACGTAGTCGAACGCGGCCTGCTTGTCCTTAGCATGCGATCCGACCGACAGCACCCAGCCGCCGGACATGCTCGTGGAGCCCGGGGCCTGGCCGTGCTGGGTGGGCATCGGGGTCTGGGCGAGCACGGTGGACCACTGCGGCCAGGGCTTCGCGCCGCCGGTGAGCCAGGTGCCGCTGAGCCAGGAGCCGTCCAGGTTGATGGCGAGCTTGCCGCCGGGCAGCAACTCGTTGCTGACGGTGGTGCCGAAGTTCGGGTTGAGGGCGTCCTGCTGTTCCGGCCCGAGCTTCTCGCCGTACACGGTCTTGATGAAGTTCAGGGAGTCGACGAAGCCGGGGCTGGTGCCGACCCACTTCTTGGCGGCGTCGTCGTAGAGCGTGTTGGCCGTCCCGTACAGCAGCATCTCGAGGCCCTGCATGGTGGCGCCCTCGCCGGCGGCCTTGCCGGAGTAGACGTTCAGTGGGGTGACGCCGGGCAGTTTGGTCTTGATCGTCCGCGCCGCGGCGAGGACGTCGTCCCAGGTTTTCGGCTGCCACGGCACGCTCAGGCCGGCCTTGGCGAAGAGATCCTTGTTGTACCAGAGCGCCCGCGTGTCGGTGCCCATCGGCACCCCGTAGGTCTTGCCGTCCAGCGCCTTCGCGGCCGTCTTGGCCGTCGCGCTGAACTGATTCCAGTCGGGCCACTTGGCCAGATAGTCATCGATCGGCGCCAGGAATCCGGCCTGGATGTCGGTATTGACCAGGAACGTGTCCTCATACATCACGTCCGGCGCGGTGCTGGGGGAGCGGTTCATCAGCGACAGCTTGGTGTAGTAGTCGTTCTCGGACGCCTCGATGGGCACCAGCTTCACCGTGTATCCGGGGTGCGCCGTCTCGTACGCGGCCTTCACCTTCTGCATCTGCGCGTCGAGCTGAATGAAGGCGCCGAACTTCTGATAGGCGACCGTGATGGTCTTGCCGGAGCTGCCACCGTCGTCCGACGAGCACGCAGCCGTGCCGGTCAGGGTGAGGGCCGCCAGCGCGGCGATGATGAACTTGCGTCGCATCGCGATTCCCCTTGCGTCGAGGAGGGCTGGAGTTCGGTACCGGCCGCAGCGGTGACAGACGAGCTAGCGATTCGGATCCGCATGCGCTGCCTCCGATGCGGAACCGCGGATGGCTAGGGCAGGTTGCCAGCGACGTGGGCGGGTCGTTGACTTCGGGGTCAAGATCTAGTGCCGGGCAGTTACGCTTTCGTGAAAACTCTGAGAACGTATTCAGAGAACGTAATCATTGGACTTGATCTGGTCAAGGCGCAGTTCACCGCCAGCGGAACCACCCGGCGGATGCCGCGGCCACCGCCCTGCGGCAGACTCGACCCGGCCAGCCGCGACCGCCCCGACCGAGGAGAGCCTTGCAGCCGCACCAGCCGACCATGCGCGACGTTGCCCGGCTCGCCGGAGTCAGCGCGGCCACCGTGTCCCGGGTTGTCAACAACGGGCGTTACATCCGGCCCGAGACCCGGGCGAGCGTCGAGCGCGCCATCGCCGAGCTCGGCTTCCAGCGCAACGAGATCGCTCGTACGCTGCGGCCCGGCCAAACCGCCGAAACGATCGGCCTCGTCATCGAGGACCCGGCCAACCCGTTCTGGTCGGCCATCACCCGCGGCGCCGAGGAAACCGCCCAGCGCTACCAGCACATGCTGGTCGTCGGCAGCACCGGGCTGAGCTTCGAACGCGAAAGCGACCTGCTGCGCGATCTGGTCCGCCGGCGCGTCGACGGCCTGCTGGTGGTGCCGACCCCGCAAGCCCATCGAGACCTGCACGCGGAGCTCGCCCGCTGGGTGCCCATGGTCTTCATCGACCGCGCCCCGCGCGGCGTGGCCGCCGACTCGGTGCTGCTGGACAACCGCGGCGGCGCCCGGAAAGCGGTGGAGCACCTGCTGTCGCGCGGCTACCGGCGGATCGCCTACGTCGGCGGTGACCCGGCCGTGGGCACCGGCGCCAGCCGGCTGGCCGGCTATAAACACGCCCTCAAGAACGCCGGGTTGGCCGTCGACCCGAAGCTGGTCAGCCTGGGCAACTACACCGTCGAGGCGGCCCTGGCGGCAACAACCCAGTTGCTGAGCGGGTCCGACGCGGTCTTCGCCGACAACAACCGGATGTGCCTAGGTGTGCTGCAGGCGGTGTACCGGCACGGCGCCGACATCGGGGTGGCCGGCTTCGACGATGTCGAGCTCGCCGACCTGCTCCCGACGCCGGTCGCCCTGGTCGCCTACGACGCGGTCGAGATGGGCCGGCACGCCGCCGAGTTGCTCTTCGAGCGGATCGCTGGCGGCACCGGCCCGTTCAAGCGGGCCGTGCACCCCACCCGGATCGTGCTGCGGGGCCGCAACGGCCGCCTCGAGCGAACCATCATTTAGCCTCGAAATAGTCTCGGAGCAGGGCGATCTGCCCGGCGCGGAGGCGGAAAATCTGCACGAGCGACATCGGCACCGCCCGCCCGTCGGGTTGGCTGACGACGGCGTCGATCTCGGCGATGAAGACCTCCGGATCCCCGGTGTCGTGCAACACGAAGGCGGATTGTGCCGGGTCGGCCGTGCCCTGGTCGGCGGCATAGCGGAAATACGCGGCGATGCCGGCGCGGATGGCCTCGCGGCCCTCCAACCGGCGAGGCAGCGCGTGCCCGGCGGGGACCAGCGGCGCTTCGAACACGCCATCCTCGGTGAACAATGCGGCGACCGCATCCGGATCGTGGCGGATTGGGCCCGCGTACACGTACCGCTCGAAGATTTCCTTGTGCGATTGGCTCATTCTCCAACCTATCACCCGGCCGAGGGGTGACTAGGGTCACAGTTGGGGGAGAACCGATTCGGAGGTGAGGTCGTCTTGCCCGGTGTGAGACGAAGCCTGGACGCGGCCGACGAGGAGGAACTCGTTCGCCGTACGGCCGCCGGTGACCGGCGCGCCTTCGACGAGCTGTACCGGCGCACCTCGCCGTGGCTGGCCACGCGCCTGCGCCGCCGGTGCGCCGACGATGACGTGGTCGCCGACGTGCTGCAGGAGACGTATCTGGCGGTCTGGCGGGCGGCGGGCAGTTTCGCCGGGTCCGCGGCCGCCGGCAGCGCGGTCGGCTGGTTGTGGACCATCGCCGCCAACCGTCTGGTCGACGCCTTCCGCCGGCGCGCCCGGCTCGCTCAGGTGCCACCGGTGCCGCTCGCCGAGACGGTCGCCCCCGCCGCGGAGGACGAGGTGATGGCCGCCCGCGTCGGTCAGGAACTGGAGCAGGCGCTGCTCCTGCTGCCGCCGGAGCTGCGGCAGGTGCTGCGGGCCATGGTCCTCGACGGGTTCTCCGTACGGGAGACGTCCCTGCTGCTCAGCGTGCCGGAAGGCACGGTGAAATCCCGCGCGCGGCGGGCCCGGATCGCCCTGCGGGAGGCACTCTCATGACCACCCGCACCGAGCGGCCCGGCGAGCGTGTGGTGGCCGACCGCCGCCGACCGGCCTTGCCGGAGCCGGAGGACGCCCTGGTTGCCGTGGGCCAGAAGGGCACGACAAAGGAGGCCCAGCCATGACCACCCATCCGACACTCGCCGTGCTCACTTGCTACGCCGAGGGCGGCAGCGGCCTTGACGACGCCACCGTGTGGTCGGTGGAGGTGCATCTCGAGGGCTGCCCGCAGTGCCGCGCCGGGTTGGCGGGCGCCACCGCCGACGGCACCCGGGCCCTGCTCGAGCGGGTCGCCACCGGGCTGGCGGGGGGCATCGCCGCCGGGCCGGCTCCGGCACGCCGGCGCCGGCTCTGGTCCGCCGTGCACCGGCGCTGGCTGGTCTGGGCGCTGCTGCCGTGGCTGACCATGACGGGGGCGGTGCTCGGCTGCGCGGTCCTGCTCCAGAGTCTCCAGCCCGGCCTGCCATCGCTGGTGCTGCTGTTGGCGCCGGTGGCCCCGCTGCCCGGGGTGGCCGTCGCCTGGAGCCGCCGCGCCGACCCGGCCTGGGAGCTGATCGCCGGCACGCCCGCGGCCGGCCTGACGATGCTGCTGCGGCGGACGGCGTCGGTGCTGGCCCTCGTCGTGCCCGTGCTCGTCCTGGCGGGCGCGCGCTCCGGAGTCTCCCTGGCGCTGGTACTGCTGCCGTGTCTCGCCTTCACCGCCGCCACCATCGCGCTCGGCGCGATGGTGGGCGTGCGCCGAGCGGCGGCGGGTGTCGGCGCGCTCTGGGCGGCGGCCGTGGTGCTGCCCAGCGTCGTCACCGAAAAACTACCCGTGTTCCTGGAGCCGGGCAGCGCCCCGGCCTGGAGCGTGGCCATCGTGGCGCTGGCCGCCTTCGCGGTGAGCCGCGCCGACGGCTACCGCCGCCTGTCCAGCCACAACTGACGGATCCCGCACATCCCTGTTATCGGAGGTTTCCTTGATGCGTACGGTGAGCGCTGCCGAGACGGCACCCACCACCCATCCCTGGGCGGTGCACGCCGAAGGGCTGCGGGTGCGCGCCGGCCGGCACCTGGCCGTCGACGGGCTCGACCTGGCCCTCGGCGCCGGCGTGCACGGCCTGCTCGGCCCGAACGGCGCCGGCAAGACCACGCTGATCCGTGCGCTGGCCACGGTCGTGCGGCCGGCCGGCGGGCGGCTGAGGTTGCTCGGCGAGCCGGTCGACGGCCGCGCCGACCTGCGCCGGGTGCGCCGCGGTCTGGGCTATCTGCCGCAACAGTTCGGCTTCTATCCGAGGTTCACGGTGCGCGAGTTCGTCGAGTACATGGCCTGGCTCAAGGAGATGCCCAAGAGCATGGTGCCGGGCGCGGTCCAGCGGGCGATCGACCGGGTCGGATTGACCTCGAAAGCCAACGCGCGGATGAAGACGCTGTCGGGGGGCATGCTGCGCCGCGCCGGCATCGCGCAGGCGGTCGTGAACGATCCGGAGGTGCTGCTGCTCGACGAGCCGACGGTGGGTCTCGACCCGGAGCAACGCCTGGATTTCCGGGAACTGTTGCGTGACGTCGGGCTCGACAGCTGCGTCCTGGTCTCCACCCACCTGGTGGAGGACGTGGTCGCCGCGTGCTCCGACGTCGTCATGATCAACGAGGGCCGGCTCGTCTACCAGGGCACCCCCGACGACCTGATCGCCCAGGGCGGGACGGGCGACGCCGGCGACAGCCCGGCCGAGCGAGGCTACTCGGCGCTGCTGCGCCGGCACCGGTCGGAGGCCGGCCGATGAACCGCATCCTGGGTATCGAACTGCGCCGCTCGGCGGCCGCCGGGTCCGTGCTGATGCTGTTGCTAGCCGGCGTCATCATGCTCTATGTCGCGCCCCGACGGTGGTCACCCGGATGGATGCCCCTGGTCATGATCCAGCGGGAGTATCTGGTGCTGCTGTGGCCGCTGTCGCTGGCCGTCGGGGCCTGGCAGTCCCGCCGGGAGCACCGGTCGAACGTGGCGGAGTTGTTCGCCAGCACGGCCCGGCCGCGAGCCCAGCGGATGCTGCCCACGCTCGCCGCGCTGGGCATCGCGGTGACGTGCGCCTACCTGGCGACGGCGGCGGTCGCCGTGCCCTGGATCATCGGCACGGCCCGCTACCTGCCGGCAACAGCCTTCGTCGTTGCGGCCGTCGGCGCCCTGGCGATGATCGCGGCGGCCTGGCTTGGGCTGGCGCTCGGGCGCTTGCTGCCACACGTGGTCACCGCGCCCGCGTTGGCGGTGGCGGGCATCGGTCTGCTGATGGTTCTTCCCGCCGCCGTCCGACACCGGGAGTGGCTGGCCCTGATCTTCTCGCCGATGTTCGGCATGGGCCAATACACCGACTACCAGACGGTGTACGGGCGGGTCAGCGCCGCCCAAGCGATCTGGCTGGTCGCGCTCGCCGGCGCCGGCGCGGTGCTGCTCGCCTCCGACAGCTGGCGCACCCGGGTCGCGGCGCTGCTGCCGGCGATCCTCGGCGCCAGCCTGGCGATCATGGTCATCCCCCGGGACGACAAATTCGTCGCCACCCCGATCGACCCGGTCGCGCAGGAGCAGGTGTGTGCCGAGGGCAGCCCCCGGGTCTGCGTCAGCCGGGTCCATTCCGGGCTGTTGCCCGAGGTTGTCCCCGTGGCCCGGCAGGCCCTGGCCATGCTGGCGAAGCTGCCGAACCCGCCGACCACGGCGCACGAGGACACCACCACCTACTACCCCGCCACGTCGCCGCCCCGGCAGGCCGACGTCGTACTGATGCAGATCACCGTCGACGACCACGGCCATCTCACCCACGAAGCGGACATGCTCCGCGAGATGGTCGCCGCCCTCGGCGCCAACACGGACGGCTGCAGCGGCCCGAGCCCGTCGGTGCCGGTGATGCGAGCCGCCGGCTCCTGGCTGATGGGCCGCGAGCCGGTGACGGATGACTCCGACGAGTCGGCGGAGGTCAACGCCGAGGCCGTGAAGCTGTGGCAGGGACTGCAGAACCTGCCGGAAAAGGAGGCGGCGGCCCGCGTGGGTGCGGTACGCCAGGCCGCCATGGCCTGCGCGGACCTCGACGGATTGCTCACCGGGCGGGCCCAATGAGGTGGCTGGCGCTGTATCTCCGCTCCCGGCGGGTACCGATCGCCCTGGCCGCGGTCGTCGGCTGCGCGGCGGTGATGTGGTCGCTCTGGTCGACGTTCTCCAACGAGCGGGAGGTCGGCGTGCCGATGGTCATCCTCACCGTGCTGCTGCTGGTCGCGGCGGTCACCGCCACCCTCGCGGGGCCTGACGACGCCCTGGAGCGCACAGCCGCGCTGTCCTGGCCACCACGGCGGGCCGCGCATCTGCTGGTGGCCCTGGCGGTCGTGGTCGGGCTGCTGCTGGCCACGCTGGTCACCGGTGCGCGCTTCGGCCCGGCCTGGCTGGTGATCCGCGACGCGGCCGGGCTGCTGGGGCTGACCGCGCTGGGCGCCGTGACCATCGGCGCGGCCCGCTCCTGGTTCCTACCGCTCGGCTGGACCCTGGCGTCGATCGTGTTCCCGTTGTCGGGCGTGACATCGAGCGAGATCCTCACCTGGCAGTCACAGGTCCCCGGCAACAAGACGGCCGCGGTGACGGCCGCGCTGATCGGGGTCGGCGGGCTCATCGCATACGCGGCGGCGGGCCCGGCCCGCCGGGCACCCGCCGAAGCGGCCCTCTAACCCAGCAGCCCAGACGGCCAACTACTGAACCAGCGGCCGCGGTACGAGGGGTTGTCGGAGCCGCTGGGTTGGCGGCCCGGGTGGGCTGCGTGGGCTGGTGGGTTGTCGGCCCGGGTGAATGCGTGGGGCAGCGGGCGGGCCTGGGCCGGCAGGTTGCTGGAGCCGGTAGGGGTGCCGGTGCTGGCGGGGTGCTGGAGCTTTGGTTGTTTCGGTTGCTGCCGTTAGGCGACCGGGTCGCCCCAGCGCAGGACGGTTGCGCCGTAGGTGAAGCCGCCTCCGCCGCCGTTCATGACGACGATGTCGTCGCGGTTGAGTAGGCCTTGACGCTGCGCGGTTTCCAGCACGAGTGGAATGCTCGCGCTGAACAGGTACCCGGTGGTCGAAAATGTGTCCACCGAGCGGGCCCGGTCCAGGCCGATCGACTCCTGGGTGACCTGACGCAGCCAGGGGGCGCCTTGGTGTACCGCGAAGAAGTCGACCTCGGCGGCCGGCACGTCGGCCTGGCTCAATGCGGCGTTGACCACTTCGATCGCGAGGTCGGCGGTCAGCAGGAAGATCCGGGCGGTGTCGCGTGGATCGGCGCGGTGCAACAAGACGCGCCCTTCGTCGTACCATCGGCCGCCCGGGACGCTGGCCACCAGCGAGCGGGGGTGGGCGCCGTTGGTCCGGTGTGCCGCGGCGAGTAAGCCGCCGGTGGAGGCGGGCCCGACCACCACGGCGGTGGCCCCGTCGCCGTGCAGGGCCGAGTCGGAGTCCTCGGGGTCGATCAGTCGGGACGAGGCACTGGATTGCACCAGCAGGGCGTATCTGGTGCGGCCCGCGATGATCATCTGCTCGGCGACCGTCAGCTGCGCCATGAACGAGTAGCTGGAGGCGTCAAGCTGCATGGTGAAGCAGGCACTGGCAAGACCGAGTTCGCGGTGCAGGACGCAGGCCGTGCTGCTGAGCAGGTAGTCGGGCAGGGCGGTGTGGGTGAGCAGCAGATCGATCTCGCGCCGGTCGATGCCGGCCCGTTCGATGGCGAGCTGCCCGGCTCGAACCTCCATGTCCACCGAGGACATGTCGTCGGGCAGGACGCGCCGTTCGGTCACGCCTTGGAACGGGTCGAAGTCCTGCTGCGCCATGGCCGCGAGCACCCGGGCCATCGCCGGAGTGGGCTCCCCGTCTTGCAGTGGCGGGCGCAGGCGGGGTGTCTCCCGCCACCGCTGCACGGTTTCGTCGGGCCACCAGTCGTTGGTGCGTCTGATCTCCGGTAGGTAGCTCGCGACGCCGAGCAGACCAACCCGTTCTTCCGCGCTCATCGTGTTGTGCCTTCCGCCGAGCTGGCGGCGAGTAGGCCTGCGGTGCGTCCTCGGATTGGGGCCGGGCAGGTTGGGTCGATGCGGACGTCCACGACCACCGGGCCGGGTGCGGCGAGCGCCGATTTCAGGGCCGGCACCAGTTCGTCGGCCGTTCGCACGGTGCTGCCGGCGGCGCCCAGCGCCCGCGCCAACCCGGTAAAGTCGGTCTCCGGTATTGAGCAGTCCAGCTCCGTCAATCCGAGCTGTCCGGCTCCCTGGGCGCACATGTTGTAGCAGGAGTCGTTGAGCACCACCCAGATCGCCTGCGCGTCGCGTCGCACGGCGGTGCTCACCTCGTTGCTCATCAGCATCGCGCCGTCACCGACCAGCGCCGCGACCTTTCCTCCCGTGGCGATGGCCGCGCCGACGACGCCGCAACTGAACTGCCCCATCGAGCCGACCAGCCCCGACGGCGCCCGCCACCGGGTCGCTTCGGCGAGCCGGAGCCGGTTGATGGCCCAGGCCAGGGTGTTGCCGGTTTCGGCCAGGACCGGCACGCCCGCGTCGACGAGTACCTCCTGCACCGCCGCCATCACCCGGCCGGGATGGATCAAACCCTGGTCGGGGGGCAGCGTCTCGAGCTGCCACGGCGACACCTCGGGGCGGGGCCGGGCCGGGCCCGCCTCGAACAGCTCGGCCAGCGCGTCGCTGAAGGCACCCACCTCCGCGGTCACCGGCACGGTGCTGGCCCCCGGATAGGCCTTGCCGGGCACGGCCGCATCCACGTCGACCTGGATGAAGCCCGACCTGGGCAGGTAGCCGGCCAGGTAGCCGGAGGCGAAGTCGCCCAGCCCGCTGCCGAGCACGAGAACATGGTCGGGCCGATTCCGCTCCAAATAGGACAGTAGGGAGTGGCTTCCGGCGAACCCGGTCACGCCGAGGTAGTTCGGGTCGGTTTCGGCCACGACGCCCTTGCCTCGGGGAGTGGCCATCACCGCCACGTTCGCGGCGCGGACCAGCCGGCGGATCGGCCCCGCGGCGAGGCGTGCACCGCCACCGGCCCAGACCACGAAGGAGCTGTCTTGAAGCAGCCGGTAGGCCCGCTGCGCCGCCTCGGCGACGGCCGGCCGGGGCGCCACCGGCCGACCGGTGCCAGCCGGGCCGGCGGGTTGGCGTTGCACGGACAGCGACAGGCTGATGTGGGCCACGAATCCCGCCGGCCGGCCCACCCCCTCGGCCAGATAGTCCATGATGGACGGAAGTTGCGCGGCCGAGTCGACCATAGCGGCGAAGTCGAACAGCGGCCCGGCGGTGAAAATACCTTCCTGCGGGAGCGTCAGTGGCCCGGTCTCCTGAATCGGCTGCCGGCCCTGCATCGCCGCATCGGTGTGCGCGCTCACCAGAATCACGTGCGCGGGCTCGTGCCGGGCCGCGTACATGCCGGTGAGGACGTTGGTCAGGCCCGGCCCGGTGGTGACGAAGACGACGACCGGCGCGCCGGCGGCGATGCTGGCCTCGCAGGCGGCGAAGGCCGCACCGCTCTCGTGCCGGAAATGGGTTACCTGCACCTCGCTGCCGGTCAACGCGGCCCAGAAGAACGCGATCGCGCCGCCGGACACACCGAACGCGTGCCGCACACCCAACTCGGCCAGGCCGGCCGCGAACGCTTCCGAGACAGAGTCACTCATCCCCACCCGATCCTGATCCACCATGGCCGTCACCGGACAGCTCGAGCAGACGGAGCACTTCGTCGGCAAATCCTTCCGTGGTACCGGTTCCGCCCAGATCCGGTGTTGCCGCCGCGGACCGGGCGGCGACCGGCAGGCTCGCCCGGATGGCCCGTGCCGCCTCGGCAAACTCCAGGTTTTCGAGCAGCAAGACCAAGGACATCAGCGCCGCGTACGGGTTCGCCACGCCCTTGCCGGCGATATCGGGCGCGCTGCCGTGCACCGGCTCGTACAGGCCGAACCCGGTCTCGGGGCAGATGCTGGCGCTGGCGGCTAGCCCGAGACCGCCCATCAGCGCGGCACCGATGTCGCCGATGATGTCGCCGAACATATTGTCAGCGAGCACACCCTCGTACGGCGCGGCATCCCGGACGAGGTGGTAGCAGAACGAGTCGATGTATTCCTCGCTGCCGACCAGATCGGGATACCGCCCGAGTTCGCGTCGGAAGACGTCGTGCCAGAGCCGGCCCGTGTTCGGCACCGCGTTGGACTTGTGCACCAGGGTCACCTTGTGGCGCCCGCGCCGGCGCAGGTCGGCCAGGCAGTGGCGGACGAATTTCTCGACCGTTGCCCGCAGGTAGACGCACTCGTCGATGGCTACCTCGACGCTACCGTTGCGGGCCACCGTGCCGCCGACGCCGACGTACAGTCCCTGGGTGTTCTCCCGGTAGAGGTCGA
>Ga0307512_10001663_pt1 | contig 30621 bp, 37 predicted proteins | sample 14_EM_MG_FD_200267 | JGI IMG/M metagenome (GOLD analysis project Ga0307512, IMG submission 200267) | Populus trichocarpa ectomycorrhiza microbial communities from riparian zone in the Pacific Northwest, United States - 14_EM | ecosystem: Host-associated > Plants > Roots > Unclassified | place... | reverse complement strand
GCTTAGATACATGTTGTATACCATCAGGTAAATCTTTTCTACCTGACTGTAAAGTGCATCTGTGATGAGTGACAGCTCATGACTCAAATGTAGTGACCTAAACCAGTTCACAGACAGTTCTAGTATCTGCCCAAGGATAATGCGGAATCTATCTACATATAGTAGAGCTACTCTATGCAAAAGGGCATGGAATTTGACCAAGAATTGGCAGACTTATGGGGATGGTTGGTAGGTGGGCAGGTGGAAAAGAAGGAGGACAATCTACCCCACTTGATTTCTCCACCAATGCTGGTTGGAATTCAGTGCCCTTGCTGCCAGTGTCTCTTATGCATAGCAGAAGACTATTCAGGGTCAGCTTGGTGATTTCTAAATATTGTAAAATGTCACTTGGGCAAAAATTCCTGAGTTACACTACAGTAGAGTGTCTCCCAGTATTGTAACTTCAAAATTGTAACTATTACAATAACAACCTATCCAAATATGCTAAGACCAGTACCAATTGACAGCCAGCAAGCCATATATGCTCTGATATTATCACTAGCAAATTTGATTTACAATTGGTGATAAAACAGGGGAGTCAAAAGAAAGACAAAAAACCCGCCAGCTGCATGGACTCTCACTCACATTTTCAACTTGCTCAAAATTGGTCCATTTGACTTGATTTTTGGATGCATATGTAGGCCTTGCAGTTACCTATCATACTGCAGTCTCCGATCTTCTCTCCATTGTGTTGTTGTTGAGTAACTTGCAATTTGAAAAAAATACCGGGATTTCTTAGTGCAAGGCGCCCTGCTAACGGCTTGTTAGGTGTGGGCGCCGGGCGAGCCCACACCCCTAATAAGGCGCCTGGGCCGTATGCATGAGGTGGTGTAGTGAATGAGGAGGATCTTGGCATTTCTCGTTGTATGGGGGAAAAAAGTCGGGCGCTCTTTTGCCCTGTATCATCACGCCCGACTTACCCTTGTACCCAAGTACTCTTAGAGAGTGGCGATCGCACCTTCCCTCGTACTAAAGAGGACCAATTAGCCATAGCCATCGATTCGCAAGCGTGGGATCCAGTACCTAGTGCCGGCATGTCTGGTGCGGGGGTTCCGATATGATTGGACGAAGACATTCTTCCTAGGCTGTCGGACAATATTAGTTAAATCTGATTGGTCTCGACCAAATGAGGAAGGGATGTGAATACTGATAGTGATTCTAGACTAGTCGAGGGATGGGGGACGGGGAGCGAACCGGAGGTGCAGGACGGCTGGCGAGGCTGAGCCGTAACAAACGGAAGGTTGTGTTCAGAAAGGCAGTCGCAATCCAAGGCTTGGTTTGGGCTTCGTGAAATGGCGCGTCACACAGCGGCGGGACAGTGAAACTTCAGGGTATTTGCAAGCTTGGAGGGTAAATTTTTTGCGCGACATCTGTTACCCTGCCGTCACCATGATTGTACAATACTTTGGTGATCACTCACTCCGGATCCTTGTGAGAAGTTTTGACTGCCTTCACTGACCCATACTCCTCTGATCATCCATAACTCAAATATCAGTGTAGGTCATTGTCGAAATTCATCTTCACTCCCTACATATTATGTAGGTTGGAGCTTGCGCTTATGGCTTGGCATCGATGGGAGCTACCAGCATCGTTCGTTGCCATCAGTTATCGTCGATTGTATACACCAATTGCATCGCTTGTAGTCCATATCTCATTCTAGTCTCATTCATCAATACCTAACTCATGAGCTTCTCTAAGAAGCTCATACTTACTATTTATTCAAGCGTGTGTGTGTTCTGGAAAGGTCATGCTCTCCTGAGCCCTCATGCAGTCCTTCTGCATACTCCATACAATATCTCTTGAAGCCTGTAATCATCATTATATGGCATCAACTGGTTCATGCTTTTAAGTGATGTAATTAGGAACATAGCCTTCCATTCAACTTCTCGGTAAACATATCAGTAAACAGTTCGGTACATGAGTGATGCACTGTTCTTGAAGATTTAATAAAACCTAGGTTGACTAAGAATGGGCGTAGTAGGCTACGGAGAATAGTTGGTCATAATTGGAACTACAGGTGAGAGTGGGTTGTGAGGGTGATGGTGGAAGGGAACTGAGGAATGAGGCTAGTGTTTTCGTGGGAGACGGCTTCGGTACATCACTGGGGATCACCCTTCGTGCATTAACCCTCTTTTCATCCCATCGTATCAACATGCTTGCTGCACCTACTACACATAAACTGGAACCTCATAAACTAAAGGAGGAGGAGAGAGGAGGAGGAGAGAATTTGTAAGGAAGAAAGGAACGCCGACGTAAGGAGGAAGAAGAGCGGCGAATCAAGGAAGTGGAGGAACGAAAAATTCGCGAAGAGCAGGAACGGATCCGCCGGGAAGAAGAAGAAAGATTGGCCAGAGAGGAAGCTGAACGGAAACAGCGAGAGAAGGAGGAACAGAGGCGTCTCAGGGAGGAGAAAAGACTTCGTAAGAAGGAGGAGCGAAGACTTCGGGAAGACGAAGAGAAGAAGCGTCTAGAAGCGGAAGTGGAGGCGGAGCTGGAGCTGGGGACTTAGGCGTAAATCTACCAATTTTTCCCACTTTCGCGACGAATCGAGCAAGGTAAGTCTAGGCATGAGGGCCGTGGAGAAAGAAGTCTTCTCTTCTCCTTCTCTTTCTCCTCCCGTATCCTGGCCTCCTCTTCAAGCCGCGCTCGCTCCTCCTCTTGACGCTTTCTTTCCTCCTCTTTCCGTTTTCTCTCCTCCTCTTCGCGCTGCAGCCTCTCTTCTTCACAGCGCTTTCTCTCCTCTTCCTCCTTTAGTTTTCGAAGTCTCCTCTCCTCTTTCCTTTTCTTTCTAGGCTCATCTAATTCATTCAGCCGCTCCGCCTCAGCCTCCGCTTCTAGACGCTTCTTTTCTTCCTCCTCCAGCCTTGGACGCCACCTTTCTTCCTCTTCCCGAAGTCTTCGCTCCTCCGCCTTGTGGAGCCTTTTCTCCTCCCTGAGACGCCTCCGTTCTTCTTTCTCTCCTTGTTTCCGTCCAGCTTCCTCCATTTGTAAACATTCCTCTTCTTCCCATTTCTTCCTCTCCTCCTCCTCCTCCTCCCGTAATCGCTGCTCTTCTCCTTCACCGACCTTTGGATCGGCACTGGTAGGGTCAGTTTCCAAGATGCTCTCATCTGAATCCGATGCGTGTGCAACAGGTTCCGCATCCGACACACCAGAGATAGAAGGGCTCCCACGAGACTCATAACCATATTCCTCCTCGGCGGCACCGGGAAGCACAAATAGTGAGATTTGCTCCATATGGCGTCCTAGATGCCTCTGAAAGGGATGCGGGAAATGTTTTTCGTGGCACAATGGGCAAGATTGTAGCAATTCATTGGAGCTCTCAGACCAATTAACAACAATCTGTAGCTCAGATGGTGCAAAACGGTTGGGGTGGTTCTTTATTAGGTGATTTTCGAACTCAGTTCCCGAAGTAAACACCTTGTGACATACATTGCAGAACCACTGCTTGGAAAAAACCGTTAATTGCATTCCCAAGGCTTATATAGGTTTAATGGTTAAATTATACTGACTTGCCTCCTATGCATCTGTCTTTCATGGTCAAACCATTCGTGCCGACTGCCAAAAAGGCTGTCCGACTTCAAGCAATCTTTAAACGTGCAAATGTAAGGCCGAATATCCCTAAACACGTGACGCCTACGATAGTGATTGTGAATTAGCATCTACTGCTGCGGAAAGCTCGGCAGGTTGTAACTCACTAAGAAAGGCTCGCCATCAAAAGCCTGTTCCGCGTTTGGAGGAAGTGGTACGTGAATGGTACCAGGATTATTTACGGAAGATGCATAGGATGTTTGAGAAAAGCCTCCTTCGGATCGTGTATTAGTGACATCCGGGCTACTGTATTCCCGTACAGTCGAAACAGAAGTCTGCATGGTGGGTGCTACCGGGTTGGGTTGTGCCGCGTCCGCCTGGTCGGCGTCTTTGGTATCGGTTGCGTCAATCACCTCCGCCCCGGAAGCTTCTGGTTGAGATGCAGTGCCTACAATCATTTCGTGATGTTTCTCGTGATACTTGAGAAGCTGACGGCGTTTGGTGTTTGCGTTTCCAAGGCGTTCTCTCAGGTATCCAGCAGCGTGCGGAAATTTTTGCCCAACATGTTTGATATCAAATCGCTCAAAATAGGATACGTCAATCTTGGAGCACCTTTCAAGCCTGTCTCGCGGAGCGGGGTTCTGAATAGCGATTGAGAACTTGTACAGACAGGTGATAGAATGAGAGATATCCTTCAAACAATCCTCCAATTCTGTTGATTTCTCTTTCTCCTCAGAGTCTGATCCCGTCGAATACCACTCACTATCGGATCCTGAATCGTAACGCTGCTCATCTTCGAGATTATGGCCGGAAGTCATAGTGTGCGCTAAGAATGGGTCAGCCACCAGTTCAATTAACACTCCTATCACTGCAGCTGCTGACCATCGTTTAGAGCATCATTCAAAGCATCAAGAAGGTTTATGACTGTTCTCTTAATCTCTGATGCCTCACGAAGCCTATGATCTAATGACATTGGGCTCCCCTGTCGCGATGAGCGCCCGAATTTTCTGCCCATATTCGAAATCGCCCTTGTTCGTCTTGTATGATGCGTGGGGAAATAGCCTTTGACTGGTTCTCTTCTAGTGATTCGAAGAGAACGTTGAAGGATTTGGTGCAAGCTCGATACAAAGAGACGACGTCTGGTGCGTCACTGGTTCTGGAAGTCATGTTGTGGAAGGTTTTGATATTGCGCAGAGTAGATATGGGGATAAGTCGGAGGCGTGGTGGAGATGGTGATATCTGTTTGGTATGCGATTGAAGAGGCTCATATCGTCCAATCAAGTCCATATTTACTCCGCATCATCAGATGCGGGGTAAGAGTAGTTGTACAGGATGTACAAACTCTCATTTCCGCAAAATCTCTCTTCATCGACCACCGAACGTCCTCCCAATCCTCGGATACCCACGAATACAACATCATGGTTACCGGCATCGAAATTGCGGGCGTTGCTTTAGCAGTATTTCCAATTGTCTTGAATGGCTTGAGTTCCCTTCGTTACACGGCACGCAAAATCAAAAACTTGAGGCGCTACCGGCGGTGTCTGGGACGTGTGGTGAGGCAGCTTGACATGGAGAGGGGCAAGTTTGTAAATACTTGCACAAATATCCTTGGAGATATGGTTACAGAAGAACGACTAAGTGGGTCTGGCTGGAAAGACCCGGAATTCCAAGAGAGGCTTAAGAAGCGGCTTGGCCGGAGGACTGCAAAGGTTTTTAGGAAGCTTATGCACTCAATGACTTCCACTCTTGACGACCTGAAGGATGAACTTGAGCTCGATAAAAACAATAAGGTAAGTATGTATGTCATTAGTTTGAGAAGATTCTCGCAATGGCACGTCAGATACTGATGACGGTTCTTACAGCCTGCATTACTCAATAGATATACTAGAAGAAAACAGTGGAAAAAAATCAAGTTTGTCCTTGACGAGGGAGAATATTGGAGTTTGCTCGACCAGATCTATAAAATAAATGCCGACCTCGACCGTTTGGTGCTGCACCAAATATTCTTAAATTCCATCAAACCATCCCGACAGACTCGAACAATAAAGTCGTACATTCGGGTACGGGAACATGCCATCAAGCTCCACGAGGTCTTTCGAGAGAAGTTTGATGCCGATCATCTCTATGCTTGTTCTACTGATCATAACGTTTGCCTATTATTACGAGGAGTTTCTGCGGATAAGAAGAGTCGTAGTTCTGGGACTGTGCGATTCAATATGCTATTTGCCTTTGATAGCTGGCACGAAATCGTTTTCGAGTCAGTTGGCGGTCAGGAGGAAATACAGCACGACAAGACAACCGACCGGAGTGGTACTGACAACTGCGACGGCATATCGGTGGTCGACGAACAGAGAAGCTCATTCGCTGCCTTAATTTCCCTGTTTGTGAGGAAACCGCTTTCAGATCCCAACCTAGGGGCAATCGGGCAGGCTCTCAGAGATACGACAGCTGGTGCTTTTTTTGTTTTGTTTTATTCATACTGTATGCACTCTGATTAGAGTATGACAGGACCTGATATCCCCTCACAGCTGGTGCTTTGGCCGTGGCAACAGGAGTTGGTTTGAGTGCCAAACCGTAGGTACAAATCTATATGTATGCGGCTTAGCTAACATATCTCAGCATAAAAGCGAGAAAGAAAGTTATGTTCAACGCTCCGCCGCCAGAGTCACCAGACCCACCAAATTCTCTGGATGACGCTGAAAAAATAGAGAACTTGTGTTTGGCGATCCACGAAGCAATCAACACCGACTCAATTAGAGCTATTGCCGCGGAGGAAGGGATTTGGTGGCGTTTATGTCCCGCGGATTCATATTCCCCATGCTATCTCCCTGCGACCATCTCACTGGACAGTCTACTTAAGCGTGGGGCCCTTGAGGTTCGAGATCGGCTAAAGCTTGGGGTGACACTTGCTATGGCAGTGATGCAACTTCATACAACAAAATGGTTGGGCGAGAGTGGGAGTTGGGGCAAACGAGACATATTCTTCCCGCAGGAGACTTCAAAAATTGAAACAGAAGACGGCGAAGCCGTTTCAATTCGGAAACCTATTATCGACAATCTATTTGTACGTCAGGTGTTCAGCACACAACAAGAAACGACCAAGCCGACCAAATCTGAATCGTTGGTATCACTCTTTGTACAATATGACAGAAGCGTCTTTTCACTCGGCATCGTTCTTGTTGAGCTTTGGGTCGGGAAGCGTTTGGAGGATCTTCCTGAATATCCGCAAAATGACGTTCAAAACATTGACATTGCACAGTACCTGACTGTGGACCTTCTGATGGACAAACTTAGGGAGCAAGCCGGTCCTATGTACGGTGATGCAGGTAAGATCATTCTCCGCATCTTTGTATTATATCTAACTATTCCTTCAAGTGAGACGATGTATCAAAGGTTTAGACCACCCTAAACGCAGCCTCAACGATAAAGACTTCAAGACTGAAGTTCAAGCGAAGGTGGTGGCCGAGCTAGAGAGAAATTGGAAAGCCTATATCGATCGAGAGAACTAGGAACCATGGATTGCTCAGCATCCCATATGTTGCTTTTGTCCTTCGACGGTGTCTCTTCGGCTGCGTCTCCTTTAGGCCCGACATTCCTCAGTTTATCCTCATTCTCTTCGCGCTGCTATTGTCTCTCGTCGACGAAAATAATACCCAACCCAGAGCTAGAGTGCGCGTTTCTTTATTTGTGGGAAATTTAAGAAACTCCTGTCCTGTCTACGAGATTGTACCCCATAAATAGATTGTTTCGATATACGTTTTAATGGATTTTAAGTACATAGATGTATGAATATGTGGACCAACCCACCTAATAGCCAATGATCTTTCTAAGTGCACGGGGTATTCGCAATCTATGAGGGCATGGTTCGCCGCAATCACCAGAATGGGCGGTGATTGCAGGAATTATTGGCAATGTCAGATTCATTTGGTCCAATGAAGGGTGAGAATATGTGGTATTTTATCCCGGGGGTATTCAAACGCCTTCAGGTTTAGTTTCTTTTGTCGAATCAGCATCACCAACCTATAATGCTTTAATACAGTGGGCATGTACAAGAACAACTACAAGCCGCGAGAGGTGAAGCCACCGAGTTAACTCACCTGAGCGTCGAGACAGCTGGACCACAGGTAAGGTAATGGCGGTTGGCTACCATCACCATCTGAGGGTAAATCTTCTGGGCTGTGGGCATGAAAATACAAGAGGGAGGAAGAGATGATGTCGTGAACGTAGAGGCTCTGCGGCCCGACCCGCACCCAAGACTAGGGAACTTGGACAAACCTTGCCCTGAGCCCTCAAACTTCCAACATACTGCACCCACCATCAAAATATGTGTACTGTGTTCGGTGGTTTCAAAAACTATACGGCGAGGGTTTTCAGAATGCCTTGGGTAACTAGGGATGTCTAGGCATTAGGGGGTTTCTTCAGAGGTTTGATCTCCATAGGGGTGGTGTGGATAGAGACTCCGTTTCACCTCACTCTAGAAACGGACGATATATCCTAGCTTCGATGTTAACGAAGCTTAGGATACGGCGGTGTTGATGGTGGTATACACTAGTGGTTATACACCGATAACCGTGTGCCTTTACATACTCTAACGATCTCCACATTAAAATATAAACCTGCCACCAGTGCCTTAGTATGACAGACTACCAGTGCCTACCATAAACCATTACAAAACCCTGTAACCATCAAGACAGCAGAAACCATAGCCATTACAACTATCTAGGCACTTGGTTGCCTAGAATAATAATGGGCATGATAGAGCCTTGTAGGAAAGCTCCAAACGTTAACGAGGGTGATGAGCGTGTGATAGTAATACCTCCAATGTTCATGTCATCAGTGTTGTGCAATTGAATTCTGCTCACAGTTGGCTTCACTATTGTCGAGAGCTCAGCATTATTGAAAATACGGAAGTATCTACATTTCTCTTTACTAATATTGTACTTTCTTAAGTATTCTCCTTACGATAAGATGGTATTTTACAGATAAGAATAATGTGGTGTGTTAATTACTTTTAATACTTTTGTTATCTTTTATGTTTAGGTTGTCTAGAAAGTTCCGGTTAGAACTTGTCTAGAACCTTCTTTTTAGTTCTGTTGGAAAAGGATTTATCAGCGCTTATCTTAAAAGACCGCACCTAGATTGTTCTGTTATATTCCTTACAGTTCTTATGTATTTTTGTACAGTTGCAGAGTTTTTCTCTTCCTGTTTGGGTTATTGATCCACGACCGTGATCATGGACAATCACCCGTTTATTATTGTATATATAGATACTGTTTCTCCGGTTAGAAAACAGTTCTTTAGACTTGCTCAGACATCGATTGGAATACTACAATATCTCCTCTCGAATCCTTTTCTCAGTATATGCTCATCTTTCGAACACTTATTGAATTTGTTATATTTGCGATACTTTTACTTCGCTTACTTTTTCTGAGATTCTAATAAATGTCTTCGGACTTTCGCTGTTATAATCAAATAAGCGTAGTTGCTGAGGTAACATGTAGACTATCCAATAATTCAGGTTGTGAGATGACCGAGCTTGAGTCAATGTCTTCATAGGCATAGGCCATCATGGTAAGGATATGAGGACAACAAAAGAGGGGGGAGTTTGAAGCCCCAGAAAGGAAAAATGAAGAGGAGTGACCGCAATGAAGTCGGGTCGTTACGAAGTATGATGATGACCGCAGAATCACTGAAATATATGATTGTCGCGGTGGAAGATATGAAAGTTGGCGACCCCGAAAGGGCTAGCCGAACAGGGCATAGGAACAGGGAGAGTTGGAATATTGGGATGGCAGTTTCGATCGCACCTTTGGGTTTGATGATCCTGCAGGAACAGAATGTGTATTTACGACTCTCTTTTGTTTTAGTTTGCTTTTTTAGTGTGCTTTTTTTGGCGGTTTTGTGGGGAAGTAGGAGGGACGACTTTGCCTAGGAGAGAGGTAGGTGGAGTTTCAATGGCCTTGTGCCCTCCGCAGACTGAAGACCGAGGAAGTTCCGGGGAAATGGGGTAAAATGCCATGACCACTAGTGGTCGGCCGGCTTATGGTAACTTAGCTGGGCGCCTCCCTTCGGGGGCGAATGCAAAATGATTACAAACAAACAAAAATGGTAAGGATATTCACAGCACCACAACCCACCGCAAACGGCATTGGCGGTGGCGACCGCCCTTTCGCCAACCATATCCCCCCCCAACGGTTTTAGGTGCAACAATATCGGTGTGAGCTTGCGAGTGTGGCGAAACAGCTGGGAACGACGAAAGGTGCAACAGTCATACTCTATCACTTGGGTGTTACAGGTGTACTTGTACCGGAGACATGTTACAGGTCTGATACACGGTCACTGCTGTAGGGGCTGATGCCTCCTGTATATATCTCGAGTCTTTCTCCTTCTCTCTTCTCTGTACTATAGAATATACGCACATGGTTCTCCCCAACTTCCATATCGTAACATTGTGGGCTTTAATGGGTTTGAGTGATAGCTCATGTGTTTGCACGGATTAGATACTAAAACTGCCGACATCCATTGTCTGTTTACTGTCCACACATCATCTTATATACTCCGACATAACCTCCCATCCTCTCTCTCAACCCACCTCTCACTCCCCACCGCCGTCCTCGCATAGAAAATCTGCTCAGGATCAAACCTATCCTTAATTCTCAACAAACGCCCATAGTTCACTCCAAAAAACTCCCTCTGAAACCCCGGCTCAAACGGATCCGCTTCATTCATATACACCCCCGAGTCCGGCGCTAGCTTGCGGAGCGCCGCACCCCATTGATTCGTTACCTTGTGCTGATCCGCGAGTACGGAGCTCCAGGGGGCTGTGTCATTCCACGGACTATGAAGAGTTAGTGTGGAGGGAACAAAGGTGGTTGGGGGGGGGGAAGGGAGTGTACATAGTGACGATAAGATTCAGCTGGTTCTCCCTCCATGCCGGCAGGACCGCGTTCTCAGGGAAGCCCGCGACCTCGAGCGTAGGATGCGTCATAACTTCAAAGATCAACGATCCACTGTCAATAATCCCCCTAACCGTTTCCTGCAGCCGTTCTCGATCCTCCAGCACTGTTTTCCGCGGAATCAGCCGGCCGCCGTACTGTGCAATGCCGACCTGGATGAAGCCGAAGCCATTATTAAAGGCGGGGAGGTACCCGGGGTACTCGGTGATATTCACCGTATGTTTCAACTCCAGCTCCTCAAGCTTTGTGACCAGCGGCTGCAGCAGCTTCGTAGTCTCCACCGTCGTAAGCCCCGGCGCAAAGAACGGGCCAAGACTGAACGAGCCCGTGAAGTAGACGTTAACACTCATTGCGCCGCGGTCGGTATATGTCAGCGTTTGCTGGTGGAAATAGTCAACCGCCTCCCAGTACCTCTGCACCTGCTTCTCGCTCCCATCATGTGCCCACGAAACTTTCGCAATACTTGTCACTTCGTCGGCATGCGCCTTCACCGTCATCGACGTGACAACGCCATACGTTCCCCCGCCGCCCCCAGAGAGCGCCCAATACAACTCCTTATTCCGCTTCAGATTTGCGATCCGCAGTCCTCCGTCTGCAGTAATGATTTCCCACTCGAGCACCTGGTCCGCCGCGAGTCCATAGCGTGAGTTAAGTGCCGAATGTCCACCGCCTTGCGTATACCCGCCCGTAATTCCCACTGTCGAGCACTCCCCGCCAACGACTACCTTCCCCATCTTATTCGCCGCCTCGAACGCCTCAAAGCCTTGCACTCCAGCGCCGAGCTTGAACGCCGCCCCGGTCCAGGAGTGCGTGCCGGAATACGAGGGGAGGTATTTTATACTCTTCAAGTGGTGCGTCCAGATGGCTAATGCTCCCGCACCAGTCGATTTCCCAAGGTAGTCGTGTCCCGTGTTACGGACTACGAGGCGGACGTTGTGCTGCTTCGCGAATTTTATGCCGGCGGAGATGTCGGCGGGGACGGAGACGTTGATGGCGTAGCGCACGTAGTTTCCGAGGAAGCAGGGGGTCGAGCGGGCGGAGAAGGGGTCGCAGGAGCGGTTGGCCCATACCGGGGCCATGATGGAGGAGGATTCATCACTTATTCCGTCAGTCGCCATCTATGAATAGCAAAGAACAAGAGAGTATATACTGCAGCGCCGGATCTCGCCAATTTTTCTGCAAAAATGCGCACTGCTCAGCATCGTAGTTGGGATCGTGGCAGGGAGAGCCGATGGGGACAGTGGCGACGAGACGGCCAGAGACTGTTTTGTTGAGTGCGTTCCAGTCTTTCTCGGAGGGCCAGGCTTTGTCATCGGGGAAGACGCGGCAGTTGTCAGCGTCGCTGGTTGTAGCCAGGCCTAACAAGCCGAGGGCGAAGATCAGGGCAGACACCACCATCGCAGGTTACTGAATTGGCGGTGGAGGCGGAATTGAGAGGCCGCGGAGGTGGTATTTGTATCACTCTGCTAGAATTTGTCCTGCCGGTAATATCTGTGACACAGAAAGAGGTACCCATTTTCAATAGCAGATACGTAATCTGGGGTTGACAGCAGGTAAGGCCCCGCAGATGGGTACCAAGATCGCTGTTCCTACAAAGTCCGCAATAAACCGCTGGCCTGAACCCAGTACTAATATATCAGCTGGTATTTAAGTACTCTATGGAAACGCAAGCGCGCCGCGCCACCGAGCACGCACATTAGGCGACTAACTAACGGGTGTGGCTAGCAAGACTATATTTTGTTAACCGTGTTTGGGGCGGAGCCCGGTGGAGAATATTACTAATTGGGCACTTGTGCACTCTGGTACGAATATCGGAACTTCGGCTGCCTCTCATAGAACTGCAAACAAGGATTCCTGCGTTAGCGAGTACATCTCCGGTGAAGAAATCGCGGCTACATGAGAACGAGCGTAGCAAACCAGCAGGATACCCTTCAGATTAAGGCCCTAGGGGGTTCTAGTATTCGAGTACTGTTTTACTTTCCGCTTGCCTCGTCACAACATCAAACACACTTGCCCTGAGCACGAGTGGATGGGGTGCAGTATGCAGGGCGTTTCTGACGTCACACCAAGCAGGTTGTTCCGGGCACAAATGGACCTCAATCAGACAGCCCGCAAACTCCTAGTCCATTCTATGTGCAGTTCCAACCGAACTTAACGCCTACTACCTCCTCTTCCCCACTGTCTTCGAATAATACCCACTCATCTCCAACCCCAACAGCAACATCCCAAGCAAATTCGCCTCCTCCTTATAACCCGTTCCAAAGACCCCATCCACAGCGCCTCTCCGTCCCTCCAAATCCTTCCTCCCATCCCCATACCCCCTCTTCTCACTCAGCCCCCTACAAACACCAATAAAAATCCCTACTCTTCTCCGAAAGCTTCTATAAAGCGTTTCCAGCTCCTCATATCCCACCGTTTCCCCCTTTCCCATTCGTCGGGAGACGCTCGCAAACTTCAGCACCAACGCAAAGATCTCATCCACAATCTTCATCACGGGTTGCTGCCGTTTACGGGATAACGTGGCAAACATAATCCGGTCGAGGATGTTTTCATGGTATGCTCTAAGGCGATCTAGACTCTCCTCGCCCCTCTCGTTGTCTAGTCCCTCCTCGATATCTTCGAGCTTGCGCTCAAAACGGGTCCACGTGGTGCCGATCCCGCTCTCCATCATGTAGTTCGCAAGGGTGGTAACAAAGTGTCTCGCTTCGATACCGAACCTCCTAGTTATAGGATCCACCTGCCTCCTACTAGCATCGCGCCAGAGGATGTTGACAACAAAAACCATACGGAGAACTCTCAGAAGTAACCGAAAGATGCGGTCGTAGCGGTACATAGCCGTCGGTGTGATGATCGCCTGCAGAGGCGATGGAGGCTTGTATTCTAGCTTCAAGAAGTCCAGGGCCGAGATGCTATTGGGATCCATACATGCCTCTAACTCTTCATCATTCATTTCGCGTACCGCAAATGAGAGGCCTCCTGGCAGCTCGCCCGTCTTCCCTGCAGTGTGAATTCCTGTTTTCTGCGCAGAGCATTCGGTGAGAACATCCATTAGAGCTAGGCGAAGCTCTGAGGACGCTGGAGGCCAGGTGTCGCGGCTGCCGAGTTTTAAACCCATCGTGCCGCCGGATCGCACAGCCCCCTCTTTCCGTTCGGTGTCGTCGAGGTCTGCATCGAAGAGAGCGTGCGCAAGGCGGGAAGAGAAGACACCGTCTCCAAAAAGTTGGAAGCGGCGGAGCAGGAGAAGGTGCTCGCGGATGTTGTGTTCTTTGAAGAACATACGGAGACATGCGTTATTGATGAGGCAGGATTGTGTGGAGAGAATATAGGAGAATGAGTGGAGTGGTGTGATAGAGAGTGGTGGAGCAAACGTAGTGAGCTGTGATGAGTCTGTGTCTGTGCTAGATCGAGTGAGATGGAGAACCATTGTAGTGAGGGGGTCTTGTTCTGAGGTTGCTTCTAGAGAAGGAAGGCTGCGGTTCATAACTTCTAGAGATTCGAGGAGAGTATTGCTGAGTTCTTCCTTCGATTTTCCAAAAGTTTCAAATGGGTACGCTACATTCATTTGATCCCCCGGTACATCATCCGGGGTGGGTGAATCAGCTTGTTGCACGGTATATTTGTGGATCGCAGCGCGAAGATTTTGCTCGTATGTTTTGGCCTGTGTCTGGAGACTGATTCGTCATTAATACACCTAACCCTGCCGATGAGTGATAACTCAGGACGCTCACCCTTCCAGATCCTGCCATGAGAACTTCCAAAGGAGCTTGGGTACGGTAGCACCCCTTGTGGCTGCCGTAACAGATAAAGGGTGTCGAGGATGAAACATCTCTAGGAACCTCAAACTCCTCCCGGTCTCGAATAAAGTTTCCGCGCTCTCAGCACTTATGAATGACGGTACCTGGGATTTTTCGAAAACCTGAAGCCAACTCAGCATCATGATTGGTCCAAAGTAGAGAGTGGGAATCACAAAGTTCTTAACAATCCTTTCTTTCCCAGTTTCGTCTAGCTCAGAGGTCTCTTCAACAGCTACAAATCCTCCCTTGCGAACAAGTTCTGCGATACCAAGACCCCCCGGTCCTTCGTCCAGCCCAATCCACTGTTCTACAAACTCTAACCAAGGTCTACTAACCCTTGCTAATGTCTCCACTAGCAATGGTTTCAACCATCCACTTCGATGTTGTTGTTGCTGTACGACTTCGAAAAGCCGCGATAGCAACTGGCAGTCATCTCGTGCGCCAATCGTAGCAGAGGTAAGCTGTACAAAGGAATCGACGATGAGAGCAGGATCGCGGATGAGAGAGTGGAGATGTAGGATGCTCCGAATTGAACGGCTAGAGGTGGAGAGGCGTTTCTGGATAGATTCTGTTATCGTAGTGGTGCATTGGGCTAGGGCAACCAGTGCTGGGCTGGAGATACTGTAGACAAGATTTATCGCATCAATAATCATCCGTGTAGCTATGGTAGGGTGGAAGGAACCTAGGAGCTTGGTATACGGAATTTGCGAAACGTTCCAGCTTTTTAATATTCGTCCCGCACTCTGCAAAGGTCTTGGTGATGCTATCCGTGTCAGCGCCTCTCTCACCCTGCGGGCACGGGTGGAATACTTTTCTATCGTCCCAGCTGTACACCCTGAAACCCTCAAACTGTCCCTCGCAAGCTTAAATGACTCCTTTTTCTGATCCCACAAAAATAGCACGGAGCTCCGTCCTAATCCTAGATGTAGCAAGCACTATTCTTTGTCAGTGCACCCTCATCACTTTAATCCCCAACACTTGATACACACCGTACAAAACACATCCGTTCGAACAATGACACCGCTATCGCCACACTCTTCGAGCGCAGCATCCAGCACCGCCGGTCCTGCCTCAGTAATATACCCATTCAATGGTTCGTTCGCGCCCTCCACCAAAAACGAGTCCCACGTAAAGAACCTCGGGTCCTTTGGCGGAATCACTGTCTCGGGATCCATCCATATATCGCCATCATCATCCTGATCTTCTTCCCCAAGGATAGATGAAAATAAGTTCTCCTCTTCATCCGTCGTAGCTGTGATAGGGTCACTGCGGAACTCTTCATCCACCGGCGGCCAAATATTTGTGTGCAAACCACGTAAGGAGGGAAGCTTAAGCTCCTGTGGGATATGGAAGAGAGTGTTCCCAGTCTCATTGATTTTCGGGGAAGGTAGTGATGGCGGTGGACAGAAGTTGATGTCGAACAATGTGCTTCCGAGTGAGGGGTCGGCGGAGAAGGTAGAGGAGCGCCATAAGTCGGGGAGAACGAAGGGTTGGCCTTCAGCCTTTGCGCGATCGGCTTCATCGGTCGCAAAGAGAGAGTCGTATTGAGACATTGATGATGATGGAGAGGTGGGGAGACGGGAGTGAGGTAAAGTGGGAACGCGCTATTGAGCCGCATGACCTCGGACTCGGACATGGGTGCAGCACCACATCAAGCATCACTCAAGTCACTGTTAATATCCAGTCTTTATACCGCCGTTAGGTCAATTAATAAATGCAAGCATTTAGCGTACTAAGTAGTGAAGCCACCGAACCCTCTATTTTCCATTGACATCATAAGAAACATACAGAAGGTGACAGAAAGAAAGCAACATCTATTGCTTAAAACCTACAAATTCCATCCGCAACCCCATGCACACAAGAAAGGCAACACAGCAACAGCAGCACCAATTTTTGTACACCTTTACCTATCTACCACCACATACACACTTAATGGTGAGTACCAGTTGCGCCCCGGTACCCAATCAGCTTCCGTCGTCCAATGATCTCCCCAACAGTGAAGAAACCGAGAATCTCAGCGCTGAGCACGCCGATGAAGACAAGGTCTTTCTTGTTCCCCGTACGTACAGACTCAATTGCGGTGCACGCAAAGGTTTTGAAGGTGTTGGGATCGAGAAGGGACCGGTAGGTAGATTTGAAGGTAGCTAGATCACTATCATGGGTTAGTAGAAGCAAGCGAAGGGGTGGGATACAAACGGTGGCGTCATCTTTTGGCCGCGGAAGACCAGCTTGGAAAGTTCGATTGCGACTTTGCCGTAGTAGATTGTTGGGGGTATGGCAGCTGGAGGGATATCGGATCAGCGGAGGTTTATGCCGGAAGAATGAGGGGTTAGGGAGGGAATATCGAAGAGCAATTGAGGCGCCGAGAATATCCATCTGGTCGATATATATACTCCAGCCAACCACAATTGTACCCCTAATCTTCACAAATTCAGATAGGAACGAACGCACCCTCAATCTGCTTCAACACCTTGCCGGTTCGTCCACCGGTCTTTGCGGCAAGCTTTGCAAACGATTCACCAGACTTGCCCAAGAACTCCATGGCCTTTCCCGCAGCCGCAACGGCGGATTCCTTAGCCTTTGCCGCAGATGCGGAGGCTCTCTCTGCGGCGGCGGTGGTGTTTGCCGACGTGGAGGCGTAGCGACGGGTACCGAATAGCAATTGCTGTCGGGAAAGACGGAAGGCCGAAGAACGCATGATTGACGTGTGGGGTTGGTGGGGGGTGGTGGTAGAGGAAGGCGGTAGTGTGGAATGAACGTGCGTCCTATGGCGATGATTTGGAGCGAGGTTGCGTTTCGGAAGCGGCTTTTTTCGACAGCGGTAATGATTCGTATCTGATAATCAAGATCGAGATGATCGAGATAAGATAGGCTAAGATAACAATACCAACCCAAACCTTGCATCATGTGAACACGTCATAAGTGTCGTCCTCTCACATGCTAGCCAGCGTTTTGACTCTCGGTTCATGCCTCACTTGGCTCTCGGTATCACCACAACAGTCTCTCAAACCATTCCTCTACTACCTCCCAAACTCCTTGGATCTTGAATTATCTCCTGGTGAATTTATGTCATAATTGCAGATGAAAGCGGAGATATCACTTACACTCCTCCAGTGCACTTCTCACATGCGATTCACCGCTCGTCTCGCTTTCGAACCGTCATAGTTCTGTGTAAACACCAGCATCTCCGACGGCGATGGCGAACCAATCTACCCTGCGCCCGGCTCTGTCCTTTCTTCTGCAACAATACCTTTGGCTACTACGAAGCGCCCCCAAATATGCTCGCGTTTTGACAGCTGCTGTATTCTGCGCCGTTCTCGGGGGCTTATATGAAAAGCGACGGCGCGCATGGAAGAAGGCCGAGGAGAGGGCTGGGCTGTCTCTTGTACGCCGCAATTCTGAGGTCAGACTAACAGATGGTTTGTACTTTCCTTTCGGCTCCTTAGGGTCACGCTGATGTAGTGTAGGATCGAGAGTAATATATGTACCGTATAAAACGAAAACAGCAAAGGTTGTCTTAAGACCAACGAAGCCTACCACTTTTGATGCGCATAGACGATTATTCCTCGAGCCGCCCGGCGGGGGAAACTTCAGGCGTGCAGGACAGCAGGTTGTGGGAGGAGAAGGACCACCACTGGGCACGAAGCCCGGTCTCAACCTGGCATTTCTACATCAGCTATTGAGTTTATTGAGTATTATGATCCCAAGGTTGACGAGCAAGGAGAGCTTTTTGTTATTGCTGCATGCCATTTTCCTCGTTTCGCGGACGTACCTGTCTCTAGTTGTTGCGCGGCTTGATGGAGAGATTGTCCGAGATCTGGTCGCTGGCAATGGAAAGCGCTTCTCATGGGGAATCGTGAAATGGCTTGGTGTCGGTGGTCCGGCTGTATACTGCAACGCAATGGTACACTCGTGCTCGCCATAACATGCCCATGGCTAATGTTGTCAGATCAAATATCTCCAAGCCAAGATCTCGATAGCCTTCCGTACCCGTCTCACGCGCTACATTCACGACCTCTATCTCAACGACTCACTTGGATACTACAAGGTGCATAACCTTGATGGCGGGCTTGTTGGCGGTGGCGTAGACCAGTTTATTGCCTCTGACCTTCCCATCTTCTGCGATAACGCTGCATCTTTATATTCTTCCCTCGGGAAGCCTTTCCTCGATTTTGTGGTATTTAACTACCAACTCTACCGCTCTCTTGGGCCGCTATCATTCGCTGGAATAATGGTGAACTATGCTGGTAGTGCCTGGTTCTTGCGACGTCTGAGTCCGCCATTCGGAAAGCTCGCAGCATCTCAGGGAAGACGCGAAGGCGAGTTCAGAGGACTCCATTCTCGCCTCATCGCCAACGCCGAAGAAATTGCTTTCTACGGTGGTGCCAATATAGAGCGGGGGTTCCTAGAGAAAGGATTCAAGGAGCTACAACAGCTCATGGAAGGCATATACGGAGTAAGCAGCTCAAGTCCCCTTTCTGGATAGTTGCTCACTTGGTAGATGAAAATCCGCTACAACATGCTCGAAGATTTCGTACTTAAATACTCATGGTCTGCCCTTGGATACTTGGCCGCAAGCCTTCCCGTCTTCCTCCCCGCGTGGGGTGGCCTCGGTGGATTGACAGAACTACAAGCTCCATCTTCTGGCAGTGGCAGACGGGAAACAGACCGGATGAAGTCGTTCATCACCAACAAGCGTCTTATGCTTTCTCTTGCCGACGCCGGTGGAAGGTTGATGTACAGCTTCAAAGACCTCTCCGAGCTCGCAGGTCACACAAGCCGTGTCTACACCCTTGTCTCCAACCTCCATCGGGTCCACTCCCACGCCTACTTCTCATCCCGTCCCGAGCTGTTTTCGCTCGCAGATATCCAGGGTACTCTCCATCAAGGCTACTTCGGGATCCGCCTCGAGGGGGTACCCATCGTTGCGCCTGGACTGTGGCCAAGAGGTGGAGAAGAGATTGTAGACGACGTCGATATACGCCTCCGTTCAGGCGACCACATGCTCATCTCGGGACCCAACGGCGCCGGAAAATCTTCAATCGCCAGAGTAATTGCAGGACTATGGCCTGTCTACCGAGGCCTCGTTTCACGTCCCCGCAAGACCAGCAACGCCGGTCTAAAGGGTGAACCCGTAACCAGCGACATGGGCGGCGTCATGTTTCTCCCGCAGAAACCATATCTTGCTCAAGGAACGTTGCGGGACCAGGTTATCTACCCACACACGGAGGCGGATATGCGCGCGGTGGGTATGACGGATTACGACCTGATGGCGGTTCTTGATACGGTGAGGCTGGCGTACCTCCCCGTGCGCGAAGGCGGCTGGGACACAAAGAAGGAATGGAAAGATGTGCTCTCAGGCGGCGAGAAGCAGCGTATCTCGCTTGCGCGCATCATATACCACAGCCCTGCATTCGCGGTACTGGATGAGCCCACCTCTGCCGTCAGCAGCGATGTCGAGGGCCTCTTGTACTCTGTCTGCAAGGAACGTGGGATCACACTGGTTACGCTTAGCACCCGCGCGAGCCTGAAGAAGTACCACACGTTCCAGCTAAGCCTGGATGGTCACGGTGGGTGGGTGGTGGAGCGGATTGGAGGAGACGTAGAACGCAGCGAGGTAGAACGCGAGCTTGAAGAGTTGAGGAGCAGGGTATTGCAGGTGCAGGGGAAGAGGGAGAGGCTGGAAGCGGTACAGGCGGAGCTGGGGAAGGTATGGGTGCACGGCGGGGGAGAGCTCGCGATCGACAGTGATGTTAGTGAAGAAATCATCGTCGGTGGGGAAAGTGAGATGGGGGAGAGTTTTGCGGAGGTGAAGGAGGGGGATGTTGTCAAGAGCGCCGATTTGGCCGAAAGCTATGCTGACGTCTTAGGAGAGGCTGCAGGAACATCCTCGCTCACTACTAGTACTATGAGTGAAAGCTTCGCTGATGATGCGGCGTCGAAGGTGTTGGGCGAGAGCTATGATGACGTTTCGGGGGGTGCCAATACTGGTGCTCAAGAGGCGGAGGTTAAGGAGGGTGAGAGCTATGCTGATGCAATAAAGACGGTGTGAGTGTGGGTGTTATTAATTGTATGTTGGATTTGTATCTTTGATACAGGACGTAGGTTGGGAAGGGGCCGGGGAGAAGATGGGGTGTGTATGTAACGATAGGACGATAGGAATGTGGAGTGGTTAGAATGGTTGGTATGCTTTAGACTGATGATGTCTATGAGAGAATGTCGCGGTATGAGATCTGTGAGATTCGGAATTCATAAGTAACCACCATCAATGTCAACACACCCTTCTACATACTTAGCAACGAGACGAACCATAATCCTTCTAACTCTTGTATTGAAGATAGCGCATCATACTTAGTACCTACTTACCTAGGTAAGTAGTTACGAGCACCGGAGACGGCTTCGCTGCCTTAACGGAATTGAACTTTTGAAGTAATCTGGATAGAGTGCCTCCAGCCAGCTGCCAGCTAGCTCAGAATCAACATCTCCATCCTCCTGGTGAGTCAATCGCTATCATCTTCCAGCCAGCTTTCATTCAGCTGAGAGTACATATTGCCAAACTTGGGGTCGCTTTCAAAGATGGCACTAACACCGGTAAAAAAAAATGAAACTTACGCAACGCACAGCCCATAGCAAGTGGTTTCTCGGATGGTATTCCATAGGATATTTTGTGCATAGGCTATGAAGTCCTATGGACCGGCGTGCGGATGGATGCAGTATGATATCGATTGCAAAAGGTGACATAGAGTGCGTACACGTGGGGATAGGGAAAATACCCGTGGAATCGTGATTGTTTGGGAACTGACGCTTCCAAGTGCACTTGATTGCACGCCCCAGATACATGTGTCTCCATGCTTCCAGCTGCATCCATCGGAGTATCCCCACTCCAAAAAACACAAAAGCTGAATCATCGCATGCACTTTCTGAATCATGCTGCGCAAGTGCACAACGAATTCATTTAGCTAGTAAGTGGATTATGTGTGGAAGGAAAGCAAGGATAATATCGCTAACAGTGTTGGCAGATTCTTGCGGAATTTGGTGAGAATTAACGTCTGTACATAGCAATATAAGATTAGCTGGCAGGAAAGCGGTGTGTGAACGGTGGTTTGATTGATCAACTGGTCATCTGGCAATAGTTTTAACGTTATTCTGGTCAAGTGAATAGCGACCCCTTTTTTTAGACTGCTGGGTATTATGGTTTTAGGGCGACATCGACGCGGCATTCAGTCTGTTTTTGCTGTGTCAAGCATCTCACTCTGCCAAAACGCTTCATAACTATTCGCCAGGCTCTCCTCTAAGCAGGTGTGCAAATGGCGCGATATCTATTCAATTCAATCCGAGAGATAACTTGCATCGGGCGTGGGAGGACATGGCGGGGGTTACAGTCACTTCCTGAAGTTCCTAGATGAGGAAATGCCCATCGCATCCTAGATCCATGTGCCTCTCAATAACGGCCAGCACTCGATACCGCTACACAGGTTTGTAATTATTACCACCCCCGTGATCAACCATCCTGCGGAGAGTAGGATGGAAGTTATCACAATACCGATTTATCAGCTTCTGCGGCATTCTTTCCCACTCGTCCACCAGAGCCCGTCCCACAGCTTCTGCCACTTCTTTTCATGTCTTCACACCTCTAAACCTAGGTATCGTTTTCTTAAGATACCACCAAGCTGGCTCGACTATGTTGAAACCAGGGGAGTTTGGTGGCCATTTTTCAACACGATGAATCCCTGTGGCCTCAGCTTTCTCCTTATCATACCGTGCTGCCTTTAAATGACTTCCCGCATTATCCTCCACCAACCAATAGAAGTCGCCATTGGAATGCAGACGCTCAATAAAGGGATAGAGCCGGGAGTGTAAAGCCTCGTGCATATAGAGGTACCAGTCCATCCCTCCGTATGGGAGGTTCCTCTTTGAACTCCCATTCCGGACGACAAGACATCTTTCTCGGTTCTCCTGGCTTCCGTGTCCGGTTGTATTCAGCAATGTCCCTGTTGAGCCCAGCGAGATATTCGTACTCTTCAGTGCCTGGTATACATGCTTGCGCTTGCTGAAATGCTATCCTCTCCTGTCGTACCCGATTTTCCTCCTCAAGCTCACGAAGCTTCTTCTGCCGCTCCTCATTACTCTCTTGAACATAAACCCACAACGGTCCCTTGTGACCCTTGCAAATTGACCCCGATACCGTCACCGTTTTGCTAGGTCCCTTCCTCCGTCCCCGCACCTCTGCAATCACAATGCTCATCTCGTCCGAAAACACAAACTTATTGGCGTGTTGCGTAAGGGCCCATTTACCAAATGATAATCGCTTCCGCCTATCTTCAGCATCAATCTTTAACTTTATATGCGGCCAGTGAAGTTTCGAACGGGCCTTGCGCGCCTTTTTATTGGCTGTAGAGGCCCTGCGTCAGTTACTGTTGAAGAGATAGCGATCGCATAACAACCAACATGCGTACCACTTACCAGTCTTAAAATCAACCCTTGATGCAATCTGCCAATAGGGCTGGATGAAGCGCACTTGAAAATCTGGCGAGTTACTGATAGATTGGTCCGTTGGCCGGTCTGGCAGTGGATGTCGAACTCGAGCAGCAGAGAACCTGGAAATCACATCCCAGACTCTGCCTTCACAATATCGCGTACCTCGTTGCGCGGGACCTTCAGCACCTTGCTGATCCGTTTGTATCCGTGGCCGGCTGCCTGCAGGGCAATCACGTCGCAGCGGGTCTGCAGAGGTATATGAAAAACACTTTGGGGAGGCATTCGATGACTGCGCGTCCGCTCAGTATGACCCGTCAACTGACCTCCTGGGTAGAAGCAAGCAAACTTACCGTTTCTGATGACGCAGTAGTGGACGGTGAAGAAGAGCCAACGAGTGGGACAAACGCCCAGCGCTGGTCGCAGCACAAGATCCAATCACGCACAGCACTGGCCAATGCACAGCGCCGGTCAACGTACAGCATAGTGTGAACCACAGGATGCAAACGAGATGGGATTACCGTGCAAAAACCGTTCCGTGTAGGTGGCTGCAGGGGTATGGATGCAACCGTCCTAACAAATCCCAGCATCTTTTTTTTGCAAAGTACTCAACAACCACATAATAGAGAGAATATCAGAGACTGTAGCGTGATAGATAACTCCAATGGCTATGTGTCAATAAAAAGATCAAGTCAATTGGACAATATTTGAGGAAGTTGAAAATGTGAGTGAGAGTCCATGAAGCTGGCGGATTTTTATCCTCCTTCTGACCCCCGTTTCATCACCAATTGTAAATTGAATTCGCTAGTACTGATATCAGAGCATATATGGCATGTTAGCTGTCATTTGGTACCAGTCTTGGCAGATCCAGGCTGGTGGTTGTTAAGATAGGTACTATTTCTAAGTTGCAAAAGTGGGAGGCCCTCTACAATAGCATAACAGGTAATTTTCGCCCCAGTGACATTTCAGTCTCTAGAAACTGCCAAGCTGCCCCTCAATAGTTGACTCACATGCCAAAGATACTCTCAACTATAGGAGGCTAGACCTCGCGCTGCCCCTCCCTCTCAGGGAGTGCGATCTCTGCCTATCAACTACACCAACGATATTACACTCCCCGGAGACGATAGCAGAACCTCAATAGGTGCACCAGTGGCGGTATTGCCAATCATCTATTTCATTTATTCAGTTGTATTCCGGGTCCCACTTCCACCAGTCGTCGTCTTCATCATCCTCATAGTGGATGAACCCATCGTCGTCCCAAAAGCCGCCGTCATCGTAATCATCGTTTCCTGGTGCACCAATGTTCGGATAATGGACAACAGTTCCAGATTTCCAATCTCCACGGCGGCAGAGCGTCTCATACTCAGTAGCCACCAGGTAACCATGTAAGTGATTGCGAAGACATCTCCGAGTCGTGATTGTGTTAGCGTGCGCCCCCTCCGGATGAAACCTCCACTGTACCTTCCCTTTCGTAGTCCGGGAAATCCCTTTGGGTATTGTAAGCAGAGTGTGGATACCAAGCAGCCAGTGATCAGAAAGGCATCTGTATTATCGGTGGTCCCAATGTGTGTTCGATCATGGAGCGTATAGGAGACGATATCGCGGAGAGTCACACCTCGCTTAGCGAAGGTGTCTTCTTTGAGTAGATTTTCTATAGCCAAAGAAACCCCACCCCCAAAGCCGACTGCTTTAGGCTTCCAACGATGTGCCTTGAGTCGGGGGGCTCCAGTCGGTGAAATTGCTTTGTCTAGGTTCCTGATGAAGATGGTCCCTGGTTGAATAGAGGTAAGTCGAAGGTTGCGGAGAATACTCATTTAGCCCGTAGATGAGCAAAGGAAGATGCGGGGTTGCGGAGCCGGAGATGGTTAGGTTAGGGTTTTTAAGTCAACGATACTACTTAATAAGTCGCAACGGGTGCCGTGGAGGCTGAAATTGGTGTAACGTATATGAATAAGCGGGGCTGGACGTTCGATTCTTGAAAAAATAGTTCCACTTCGCATAGAGTATAGGTTTTCATGGGACGCAAAAATTAGCTTGGCATTTACGCATTCGAACCATGAATATGCTATCAATTGAGGGTACATCTCTCTATCGACAGCATACATTAAATTCATACAACGACCATCCTGCTATCACACGAAAAAACAGAACTGACTGTTAACACTGCTTGATCACCAACCTCAATATTTACTTAAAGGTCAGTAGAAATGGAACTTATATGGTACTCATTATTGACAAATACCTGGGACTTCCTTGGCCGCAAAGTGTGGAGCAGCAGTAATTCTCATGATTCCAAGTGTTAAAAACGGATCAGGCAACGGGTAATAGTATGTTCGCTGGGCGGCCACATCACGATGCACATCCCTACCTCCCAAAGAGACGGGCATCTCAATTAAACACGGAGTTCCAACACTAAGGAGAAGAGCGGCCAAATCTGGGCTATTCATCACGGCCCAGTAGCCAAGTGACAGATTCAATGCTGATCGTGTACCCCATCCTTAGTTGCTTTTGCTACAGTTGTTTCATGACATAGGCACAGCGAGGCCGAATACTTCTAGGTCTGAAGTCTTTGCATATTTTACGACTCGTGGTGAGAGCTGTACAATAGAACACACCCCTGCGCTCTGAATACCATGGTCCTGCTAGTCTGTTCAGAAAGTTCCACCGTTACTTCCAGCTGCCTGCGGTTTATCACCAAATCACTGCCCGTGCAACAAAGTCTAGATGTTAAATAGGTATCCAAACACGGGTAGGAAATGCCTCCAAATTCAGTGTCACAAGTCCTTAAGAGTTAGATAGATTCAGGCACTCTGTCAGTAAGGAAAAGCGTCACATTGGGAGTAGTCTCGTGACGCTCTGGTTACTGCGCAGCCACAATGTTCCGAGGCTATTAGGAGCTGTCGCTTTCGGTACTCTAGTAGTAGGGTTGCCACCCTGCGTCTAATTAACACCTCAACTACCATCGCAGATTGTCGCATCCCTCTCCAAACTTTACTCAAACCACCATCACAGATCGTCGCATCCCTCCAAACTATACTCATATTGTAACCTTCATATCGCAACCTTCACCATGCCTCGCGCCGAAGTCGGAACCACCAAGCACCTGGCGAACAAAATGAAAGCCAAGGGGCTCCAGCGCCTACGCTGGTACTGTCAAGTATGCGAACGCCAAATGCGCGACGAAAACGGGTTCAAATGCCACACCTCATCAGAATCACATGTTCGGCAGATGCTCCTAGTTGGCGAAGACCCCAAGAGGTTCATAGAATCGTACTCACAGCAGTTCAAGCGCGACTTTCTCTCTTTGCTCCGAACCTCACACGGAGAGAAAAAAATCGATGCAAACCGCTTCTACCAGGAGTATATTGGAAATAAGGAACATGTGCATATGAACTCCACGAAATGGGTCACGTTGTCAGAGTTTGTTAAGTACCTTGGTCGAGAGGGGATTTGCAGGGTTGAGGATGGGGAGAGGGGTTTGATGATCGCTTGGATTGATAATTCGCCGGATGCATTGAAGAGACAGGAAATTGTTAAGAGGAAGGAGAGGATGGAGAAAGGTGATGAGGTCAGAGAGCAGAGAGCGATTAAGGAGATGATTGAGAGGGCGAAGGCGCAGAAAAAGGAGGAGGAGACGGGGCCGAAGGTGTTAGTGCGAGAGGAGGGGGAGAAGGTAAAGCTTGCGTTTGGGAAGAAGCAGGAAAGTCCTAAGGTGGAGGAAGAGGATAAGTCTGTAACCTCCGAGGGGGAGGAAAAGGATACTCCACTACCGCTACAGGCAAAGGTGGCGATGAAGATTGAGGCAAAGCCAAAGAAGAATGTGTTTGCATCGATGGGAAAGAAGGATAAGAGTAAAGACAAGAAGGGCACTGAGCAGCAGCAGCACCGGCAGAAGCGGCCGATGAGCGAGGCGGAGAGAATTATGAAAGAGGAGATGGAAAGGAATAAGCTGCGGAATTTGGGGCCGGGCAGCGGTGTTTTCAAGCGTCAGAGGGTGGGGTAATCGGATGATCTTTGAGTTAGCGGTTTGTCTTTGATGCGTTTGGGATTTGTGAAGTATTTGTTGTTTCCTAGCGGTTGGCGTCTATGGGTTGGTTGCAATCATTGGAATACTTGTATTATTACTGTACCATTCACTAGTTGGGATGTCACCGGTGTCCGTCCCATACTTTTGACGAATTTATCACTATCACCATCTGACGTCCGGAAGTCAAAGTGTCACCGGCACGTATATGAATATACGAAGGCAGCCCTGAAGTTCTTACGTCCGGAAATCATTTCCAGGTCTCCCGAAGTTGGCGCAGTGACTTAAGTAAAGTTGAGTAAAGCGTTAAATTCGGTGGCCTTATCACCCTGAAAAGCATTCCCAATCACTCACTCCCGTCTCTAACCTGTTCACCCATAGATGTCAAGCCGATGACGTCGCCCCAATTCAATTCAGCCTCAATCTCTAATTGTGCCTCATAGTCTCGGAGTGTAGTGTACGACAAGATTGTGCTGCGCACGACAAGAGTGTGCTGCGCACGAAAGGAGTGCAGCAATAAGAATATGCGCAGCATAACAAGAGTGTGCTGCACTCCGCATCAGAAAACCTCAACCCCTAATTTAGTCTTAACCCATTGAATGGACAAAACTCTAAAAACTGACTTTGTAAGCTTAATTTTGAAGAGCGATGAAATACTCTACTTACTTAATAAGTATTCCTACTAAATACTTAAGTAATAACTCCCGTGTATTTTCAAGTTTTCGTTTCTCGTGCCTAGACTTAGGTAGTTGGTGAGCTGCAAATCCTTACAAGCTCGGACGGCCACACATCCATTGCACGAAGCGAGGTACTCTACGAGCTAGCGCACAAGACAAAAGTTTTCGTATTTTCGATTCAGTGAAAATTCTCGAACGTGAATTTTGGGTTTGCTGAGGACCCATGGTCTCTATTTACCAACCTTAAGCTAAATCTGCGTACGTGCGACGATATGTTAGTAAATATAACAAGTTAAATTTTATCAGCTCTGTTTCGTTTCTTTATATATAAATCTACCGGCGAACGAAATAACTCTCTATTTTTTGTCACTGACTTCGCTGGCTAGCGAGGTGAAATTCTGGGCAATGAAGGCATGCTCTCCCAAAAAATTTCGTCGCTCGCAAGCTTCAGCTGACGATCGCGCGCATCAACTGCAGAGCTCGTCAAAAACCAAGTATTAGGACACTTGAACTCTAGCCTTGTCATATTGGGTAGCTATAACATGCGAACATGTTGCCCAGAGAGGGATGGTTACACAACACCAGAGATCTCATGAAAGGGGCAGTCCTCTTTTGAAGGCCTTGACCAACTCGCTACGCCGTTCGACGTTCACCTGACCAACTTATCCTCAACCTGCTCAATCAGAGCGGATTCATCGTGTCATGAAGTTTACTCTACTCTTCATGGGATTAAGATACACGCTCGACTTGTGCGGCGAATCAGTTTCCCTTTTGACGTCTCGTTCAACCAATCATATTCCGGGTAGGAACAAATCCGCCAAAGCGAAGCGAGTAGAGGTTAGCACGACTGACAAGAGCAGTATCGTGCTGGCTATACGGTGGATACCAGATTGATTTAACACAGCTAGAAAGCCCTTGTACAGATATGATAACTCTAGATAACAACAACAATTCTGAACATATGCGTAGAGTATAATCCTTCTCCCAATTATGATCATCTCATCCAAGTCTATCGCTGATAATTTAGGTCACCACATATACATATAGTTCGTACCCAACGCTAGGATCATTATCATCATTATCATCACACCACAAAATAGTAAGAAAAAACTAGTGACATTGAAGTGACAGTCAAAAGACAACCAAAATAACAACACAAACAACAAAAACAAAGCAACATTAACAGCAACCTCCTCATCGTCAGCACCCCGCCTAGACAATTACAATATGCAGAAGGATCTTTGACCCATCTATGCCCTCCTACGAATGGGTGGCTGGTTCTGAGGCTCCCAACGGCTTTTCCGCTCCTGGCACAGCGGTGAGAGGTCGGCGGGAGAAGTCCAGTGATAGCAGTTATGGCGGTTGTGACGGTGGTGGCGATGTCCTGGCGGTGCTAGCTGTTGAGACTGGAGTAGCAGTTACGGCGAAATAGATGCCCTGGTGGTGCTTTGAGAGCAGCGGAGCTCTTGGTTTGGCGGAGTGGATGTAGAGAAGCGAGACCCCCGGCTGTAGCCTGGGGTGATACCTTACGTGTCGGGGGTCGGAGCTCTGGGGGTGGTGTATTTGGCTCTTTGCTTGGAGGGGATGAAAGTGTCAGTTTGAGGAATGGCATTCGAGCGAGACTCGCCCCAAGTCCTAAGTCCACGAAATCTGTTTGTCAAAGAGATGAGATATCCCGTATACCCTCCTAAGTCCCATCCCGTAGCTAGTACCAAGCATGCGACCCTCCTCCGGCGGTGGAGGTGGTAAACGCATAAGACTACGAGGACAGCAATGGCATCACTAAGTAAGAGTTAAAAAAATATGAAAAATGGAAAATGAGATGCATATACGGTAGGTCCAGAGCGAATCAGGTGATACATGAAACACATCGGCCTCAAAAAGCATGAGAGATAGAATGGAAAGTGGACACAAGACCGTTGGAGCAGCCTCCTATCTTGGCGTTGCAGATGTGCTTGGATTGCCATGACGACTGACAGTGACAAAGGAAGGGTGCAAGCAGAAGATGGATTGATTCTCTGGAGGTCTTAACCACACATAAACACCTGCCAACACAAAACGGATTATTGTTAATCCGTGTCTCCTGAACAGCAACAATTACTACAACAACCAGTATACATAGTAGCAACACTTATACTCCAAGCAGCTCGAGAGATCGTCTGATCACAATTTGAAACTTTATGCATTTCCCCCTCACTCCAACTCGGAGCCGCATCCCCGCCAAGCCCCACGAGAATTCCCTCCGCAACCTCACAAAGCTACATCCACTCCGCACCCGCTGTCGCAATGCCATTAAAACTCCGCCCTAAAGACATCGTCTACCTCAAAAAGGGGGTGTGTATCCCTCCCCTCCCCTCAAGTGCCCACTAACACCGCAGACTGTCCGCCAAAACTGGTCCCCAGTAACCCTCTACAATCTCTCCCGACTCTCACGGCAAAAGACATCGAACCGCACCTTCTTCCAGCAAAAATACACGGCGAAGCAAGAAACGCGCAAATACCACGGCGAGCAGCTAACCAAGCGCCAATGGCAGAACATCTTCTCGCGGACGCTCAAGAGCGTGGTTCCCATGAACACGCGCGAACTTGCGTCGTCGGATGGCTCTGAATACGGCGCGGGCCGTGGGGCGGGTCTCGACGGGAGCGTCGAAAAGCAACAGCGCCCGGTTCCGTATGTAAACCAGACCTTCGCCCCGATGGAACGCAGGCTCGATATGGCCGTGTTTAGAGCTATGTTTGCGTCCTCGGCCCTCCAGGCGAGACAGTTTGTCATCCATGGGTTTGTGAGGGTTAATGGGAAGAAGGTATGGTTTTTGTGCGATGGTGGGAGCATGGCTGATACGGGGGGTAGATGCAATACCCGCAGTATATGCTGAATCCTGGAGATATGTTCAGCGTCGACCTGGATAAGGTTCTTTTTGCGACGGGCGCGCCGAAGGGACTCCCGCGCAGTCAGGACCCGAAGTATATCAACCGCAAGAAGAGCGTCAAGGATGAATGGGAGGTGTCGGAGAAAGTGGAGAAGGCGCCGGTAGCCGCCGAAGGCAAGACAGAGGGTGGAGAGGCATCAGCACCAACGTCTACTGCGGACGTATCGAAAGTGAAGGCGGAGGCTGCCGCAACGC
>Ga0307512_10001662_pt1 | contig 30626 bp, 24 predicted proteins | sample 14_EM_MG_FD_200267 | JGI IMG/M metagenome (GOLD analysis project Ga0307512, IMG submission 200267) | Populus trichocarpa ectomycorrhiza microbial communities from riparian zone in the Pacific Northwest, United States - 14_EM | ecosystem: Host-associated > Plants > Roots > Unclassified | place... | reverse complement strand
GTCAGAGAGGTGAGAGTGAGCATGTCAGAGCAGTGAGACCAAGCATATCTGAGGTTGGAAAGTGAATATGTCAGAGTTGTGTAAGCGAGCAGATCAGTGGTGAAAGTGAGCATGTCAGAGTAGGAGTGGGAGCGAGTATGTCAGAGTTGTTAGAGTGAGCATGTCAGTGTACACATGTCACAGTAGTAAATAAATAAGTAACTATTGAATATATAGTATTATCCAGAAATTGCAGTATATGATACATGTGGTACAGTGGCATTATGCTACAATTTCAGTGATGCTATCAGTAAATTACAGGTGTATTATCGTGCATTACCGAAAACAGCTCTGGGATGTTTTTCATTATGTGGTGTTGTCGGTGTTACAGGAGGTTACGGTAGGTCATGTAGTCTGCGGTAGATTACACATGACAGAAAATGTTTTTCCTGACCGAATGGGTAGGAGTAGAAGGAAATGAGGCGGTACCGGCTTGGAGTTGTAACCCAGTCTCCCTAAGGCAGAAGCCCCGCTCAGCATGCCATATTCAATCGCACAATGTAGTCCACATGGGCAGTGTCAGAATTCAATACGAATGATCGATATACATTTCACGATGATGCATCATTGAGCTACATGGAAGATGCCCTGCGTCATTTCCCCCCTTTCAAAGATGTTTTCTTACTTGGCCGAGCCGGCAAAAAGGCGAACGCCAAAGTCAATGCCCTGGGAACGGAACTTGTGAAGAAGGCAGAGGTAGACGAGGAAACCAATGCTGAAACTTGGACACTATCCATCAAGTGGCGCAAAATAACCACCTGGCAGGATTATATCAGCCATGATATAGATGTTTCCCAGGAGATAGATGCCAACTTCAACTTTGCGAAGTTCCACTTGATGTCTCATTGGGTCGAAAAGATTCGTCGATACGGAGCCTTCAAAAGGTATTCTGCCAAGACTCATGAACAACGACATAAAACGAATCTCAAGGACGGTTGGATCGCCTCCAAACAGAATATCAATTACCTGCCACAGGTTATCACCTTTCACTGTCGCATTCTCTCCTTGGAAATCAGAGAGCTCAATCTCCAAGCCCTCATTCAGCCTCGCAAGAACAGCGTTGCCGCCTGCAAAGCCCTCCCCTCTGGTGCAGATCTGGCTGCCCCTCTTAGCTCCCAGTCATATGCAAAGCCCGAATTCATGGGACCTCAAAACCGCCATGATGGGAAGCATCCTGACTCCATGATTAAAGACTTCAGAGCATTACTCCACAATACGCAAGACGCAACGCACCACGTGGCAATATACACTGGCACTCAGGAGTTAATCAAGCATAAGAGTCATACAAAGACGTATATATCGGATGAACAACTGCAGGCAATGGAGCTCCGCATTTTCCTAGGTATTACGGTTCAAGTTGACGCTTTAGATGGTGAACGCATATCTCATATTTGTCGATACACAGGAAGCCAGAGCTGGATAGGAGGGGATCCACCGAACGACTGGGTGTGGGTAAAGCAATGCCTGGAAGATGTTATGGCGCAGTGGATGGGTGTCTCCGCTGGCAACTGCAACAACTATTCAAAATCAAGCTTCTAAGGGAGGATGGAGCTTTCGTTGAGTACTGGATAGCCCTAGCGCTCACCACAATACCTGAAAACTCTGGTAACTTGGATCCCATCTCAAAATTTGTGCAAGTGAGACCAATACTGGCACCCGGTGCTTTGCAAGTTTTCAGCATGAGAAACATCATCGCCTGCAGGCATGTAATTGTAGTGATAGCTACTAGCAGTATGACCGGAGAAGGAAGGAACAAGCGATGGATTGTCAATAGCCACCTAAATCTGGCAACTCGGAATGATGTGTATAATTAGTAAAGAGAGAATTGCAATTTGCGCGCTGGTAGAAGGCATGCAAGGAGAGATTTTTGCAGTGTCACCCATCGCATTCCAATCCTGATGATCCAAGCACATACCCAATGAACTAATTCCGACGTATGGTCACAGTTGCCCACCCCACCAGGGTGTTCGTTTACAATAGGAGACCGACAGAGCGAGATGAAACGCTGAAACTGCGATCAGCGGGTGATATGCAATGCAACGCGTAGCATTGATGCCGGGCGCAGTGTAATCCGCCACCTGGGTGTCTCTGACGGCTCTCACGGAGCGTGTCCACTCTGACGCAGCCATTCTGCCCAGACAGAATTGTTTTTTGCTGATGCTATTTGATGTCAAGAGCACAGTTAGTTGGACTTAAGCAATGGCTAGAGCAGAATGTGTCACAAGGTTCTATTCGTCAATCATCATCACCTATTGCAGTGCCACTGTTGGTTACAAAATCACCAGATGGAGGACTTCGATTTTGTATTGATCATCATGGCATACAAAGCAAGACCGTGAAGAATTGCTCCTCCCTATCCCAAATACAAGATTCGCTCAATCTTCCTCAGAGAGTCTGGATATACCCAAAGCTCAAAGTGTGGGGAGCCTCTAATCAGCTGCTGGTTAAAGAAGGGGATGAATTTAAGTAAGGTTTTCGCACTAGATACAGCTTGTTTGAACCTACAGTTATGCAATTGGGAACAACAAATGCTCTGGCCAATTTTTAAGGTTATATCAATAATACCATACAACAAGCTTTGGACAATTTTGCATCAGCTTATCTGGATGATATATTGATATATCATCTTTCAGAGGAGAAACACATAGAACATGTTAAGTTGATTATGCAACATCTGTTGGACACCAGGCTTTATTTGATGCCAGAAATATGTGGATTTGATAAAGAAACTGAGAGGTACTTAGAGTTAATCATATCGACAAAGGGAATTTCCATGGATAACGATACTGAGGAAACAGTAAGAAATTGGAGTCAGCAGAAGAAGACAAAGAATGAGATACTGAATAACCTATTTGATGTACAACAATTGTTTGGCTTTTGCAACTGCTACTAACACTGCATTTCCAAGTATTCCGAGAAAGCACAACCTTTGACACAAGTTACAAAGAATAATTAACCATTTAGATGGGAATCACAACAACTCACTATCAAGGCAATGGTAACCACTTTTACCAGGCCACAGGTCCTTTGACATTTTCATAATGATAGGGAGCTGATTATCGAAACAGAAACCTCCGACAATGAAACCACTGGGGTCCTGTCACAATACAGCAATGAAGGAGTGTTGCATCCCGCGGTATATTTGTTGAAGCAGAATACACTAGCATATTGCCATCATGATATATACGATAAAGAACTCCTCACCATCATTAAAGTACTTGAGGTGTAGAGACTGGAGTATGAAGGGGTGTCTTATCCTCTTCAGCTGCTGACAGACAGTAAAAATATCGACAATTTTATGGTAAAAAAGCTATTGAATTGAAGACAGGCATGATTGTCCAAGTTCCTAACCAGGTTTGATTACCTCATAATTTACAGACCAGGGATACTTAATGGAATAGCGGATGATTTGACTAGGAGGCCGGGAGGCCACACTGAGGGGGGGGATGAATGATTGCAAAGTATGGAACAGGTCGTTCTAAAGTCGCAGAAGCTACTGGAACAATTAAGTTTGTTGCCAGGCAGCCACCCCGCCCAGGGCCATCTATCTCTTTCCGAGCGTCTAACAGAAGCATATGTCAGTGACTCATCATCACGAAAGATATTGGAAGAAATTTGAACAAAAAATTAGTTGAAAGAAATGACAATTGCGGAATGTATTGAGGCGGAGGGTATGATACAATATAGATGGAAGCTGTATGTACCGGAAAATGGGGCAATGTGTTTAGAGTTACTACAGGACCTTCATGATACAGCACTGGCAGGACATCCAATACGCGCGAAGACTTTCCATGACCATGTCTCAGGATGCAATTCGAACGAAATGAGGAAACATGTCGACCGCTAATTCCGGAATTGCCTAATTGGTCGGCGGTCTTGTAGTTTGTGACATTTGACATTCAGAGTCCTTCGAGTATTTCCAGTGCCTGATGAACCATGGGAACATGGTTGAATGGATCTTGTGGTGGGATTACTGGAATGCGATGGGTTTGACATGGTCTGGTTGGTAGTGGATAGACTTTCGAAGATGCGGCACTTATTCCCCTGCCATACTACAATTGATGCTTCCAGGTTGGCCAAGTTGTTTTTATGAGACTTTTCCCATCTCCAAGAACTTCTGGCAACAATTCTTTTGAAGCAGGGACCTCAGTTCACTTCAATGTTCAGGGGCGAGATATACAACCACCTAGTAATTGACCAAAGGATGTTGACATTGATTCATCTGCAGACTGCTGGCCAGACAGCAAAGATGAATACGAGTATGACAAAGTACCTGCGGGTGTTCTTCAACCACCAGCAGGATGATTGGGTGAAGTGGCTCTCAATGGCTGAGTTTGCTGTGAATGATGGGGCATCAGACACAATGCAGTACACCCCATTCTTTCCAGTGTATTGTACAGACCCCTGGACAGCATTTTCGAATGAACCGAAGGAAGAACGGGACCACTCATGTGCTATTGCCACTCAGGTCCAGGCTACCATGCCACAGGACCATGAGTACCTCTGGGTCGACATGAGATATGGCCAGGCGGTGCAAGAGGAAGGGGCAAATGCAGCTCAGGTTTTGGTGCCAAATATACCGGAAGGATCTGGACTCTGGCTTGATGCCCAACATATCCATCCAACAACACATACATGGAAGCTAGACTCGAAGCGATTAGGTCCCTTTACCTTAGTCATCGGAATATGTCCCTATGCTTTTGAATTTGATCTCCTGGTGACAATACCAATCCATCAGGTACAACCAGTATCACTGTTGGATCCCGTGGTGGATGACTCTCTTCCTGGGCAGTGGGTGGAGCCCCCACCCCCAGTGGAGGTTGATGGCGAAGAAGAATATGAGGTATTGGGTGTTGAAGATAGTTCGATATATCGAAACTGGTTACAGTACCTCTTTTGTTGGACAGGGTATGACTCCTTTATATAGAAACCAGCCAAGTTCCTAAATGGCCTGCAGGCAGTGGACCAAGTTCATCAGCACTATCCAGAGACACAATGACCATTAGAAAATGTCCTTCTAGGACCTTGAACCGGCAGTGGAGATACAGTCACAGTTAGGGTATTATGTGATGGTATGGGGATGGAGGTAGTGTTACTAAGAGACAGAGTCGTTTGGAGATGTGGAGGTGGTGTGCGATTGTGGTAAATGGATGGTGCAAATATTTCTTATGATAAGCAAATGGTCTGAGGTGTTCCGACATCAGAAGATGTGGTGTGACTGTATTGTTATGAGATATGTTCGCAGTGTATAAGAGCATTTCAAAGGATTCAGATGGTACATCGGAGCATGAAGAATGATTCAAACATGGCAGACAAATTGTATCTCAAGAGAGGTTGTCTGGTGTTGGATGATTTCATGTTCTTGTCTCTGTACTCTCTCTCATGTATAGCGAAACAACCAACGACTTTGAAACAGCTCCAACCTGTGTGTTGTTTTGATTCTTCGATACGAACTTTGAGCACTCTGGTCCTGTTCTAGAAACTGCACTATTGTCTCCATTATTACCTATCCCTGACCCTGTCCATTACATGGATAATGTCAACTAGATCTGGACCAATTAGAATCTTACAGATTGTTGAGTCTGCTAGGGCCAAATCCATCTAGTCAAATATTGAACAGGCTACATCTTTATCCCTAGATTGACGCTGTGACTATGGTCACTTTCTGGGCCACCTTGGGGAGGGAATGTGATTGCAGTGTTGGCTTTGCTACTGAAAGTAGAGAAACAGTCCCATAAAAAGTACCAAATCTCTACCAACAATCTGCTGGTCTTGCACTCAATATAAATGGCCATTGTGTCTCAATGATGAAAGAATTTGTTTTGTTGCATTCCACTAGCTGTAAAGGGGTGGTATGGGTGGTGGTTGCAGCAAAGGGGATAGGGTGAAAGCCAAAGGGAGTAGATTCTGGAAGGGCAGCAGAGTTTACAAAGCCACACCTAATGTAATTAACAATTTGATTGAACAGAAAGTTTTATGTGCTACTAGAGAAGACTTTATCAAAAGGAGAGCCTCTGGCAGTGTATTTTGGAGTGTAGTCATGGCAGTTGTACATGCAGACCATACAGTCCAAAAACCCATTATAATCCACTGGATAATGCTCCCCTCCTATCACCCTAGGGATATATTTTTATTTTATTAGTGGTAACTGCCCCAATTGCAAAATTCAGACTTTGACCATAGACACAGGGTATTTTGGCTGGGATATGGCCCGATACCCAAAACTGCTCTTTCTGTGCAAATGAGATCGACAGCATTGCAAGGCTCCCGGCTTGGCGTATGAGTCAGTATATGCACCAGCTTTGCGAATGTCTGGAGCAGTGCATTTCTTAAACTAACTTGTCATTACCTAACAACCAGCTACATGATATGACGTCTTCTCATCAGCGCATACTGCGCCGACCATCTATATCGTCGCGCTTTTCATTTGAGATATCGACACATTCCGCCGAGAACGGTCAGCCACCGGAAGACATTCGACCTACACAAGACATTGATGAGATAGAGGAGATTCGAAGATATGAAGTTTGTACTTCCAGCTGTGCGATATGCTCTGCTGAAGCACACTAAATTGTACTAACTAGCTATTCTAATCTAGGATTTTACTACGATAGGTTGGTACCCTTCCTCTCGTCAACACTGTAGAGTGCCACTGGTAACATTCTGTGTAGATTGGGTTCAGGATGCTGAGCGTGCTCAGCATCAGCGACGGATTACGAGGAAGAAGAATAAGGATGGCCTTTTTCTCACAGGTAGCCGTGCGGCGCACTTGCGGCATAAACTCTGGGACACTTATGATGCTGGTCAAGCATGGATTGTTGTCACGATAATAGGTAGGCTTCAGTGGTGTGAAGAGTGGTAGAACCTCTACTGAATAATGTGGAATAAATGGGTATCGCAATCGGCCTCAATGCATCGTTCTTGAATATCGTGACGGAGTGGCTATCCGACATAAAACGGGGACACTGTGCAACGGCATTCTATCTCAATGAAAACTTTTGCTGTTGGGGAACTGAAGGAAGTGAATAGAACCCGCTAGTGCTTTGGCGGTCTGGCATGACTGACGGATACGATACAGCCTGCGATGAATGGAAGCCGTGGAGCATGATCTGGCCGGTGAACTACATTCTCTACGTATCATTTTCGGTATGTCAGGTCGCAGTTTCTACCGCTATCATAAATTGAATCTCGAGCAGATACTCTTCGCTCTTACATCCGCCGTTTTGGTGAAGTCGTTTGCGCCATATGCCGCAGGCTCCGGTATATCAGAAATTAAGTGTATCATCGCTGGCTTTATCATGAAAGGGTTTCTTGGATGGTGGACGCTTTTCATCAAATCAATTGGTTTACCCTTGGCCATTGCGTCGGGGTTGAGCGTTGGAAAAGAAGGCCCTAGTGTGCACTATGCTGTTTGCACTGGCAGCGTCATCAGTCGGTTGTTTGACAAATACAGGATGAATGCTTCCAAGATGCGGGAGATCATGTCTGCCTGTGCCGCTGCGGGAGTAGCAGTCGCATTCGGGTCTCCAATTGGAGGCGTCATATTTTCCCTGGAGGTTGGCGTTGCAGAAGTCCAATGCCTGAAAGCCTGCTAATTTCATGTTCGATAGGAAATGTCTTCAAACTTTCCATTAAAGACAATGTGGCGAAGTTACTTCTGTGCACTTGTTGCTACAGCGGTGTTGGCAGTACGTTATCACCATCCATCCTAAGCTCTAGATGGTACGACTAACTCAGCATGTGCTATAGGCCATGAATCCGTTCCGTACAGGGCAGCTTGTCATGTTCCAAGTTTCCTATGATCGAGATTGGCATTTCTTTGAAGCCGTTTTCTTCATCATAATAGGGATTTTTGGTGGTCTGTACGGCGAGTTTGTGATAACGTGGAACTTAAGAGCACAAGCTTTCCGCAAACGGTTTCTTTCCCGGTACTCTGTCAACGAAGCAGCATTTCTGGCTGGGGCAACAGCCATGATATGTTATTTCAATACGTTCTTAAGAATCGACATGACGGAAAGCATGGAAATATTGTTCCGTGAGTGCGAAGGGGGCCATGATTATCATGGACTCTGTCGGTATACTTCCCCCCTGTGGTGTATAGATAGTTCCGATGGCACTGATAAAGATCGCTTGTATTAGACCAGGCCACCGTTGGTCGATAATATTTTCCCTCACAATGGCCACTGTCATCCGCATATTCCTGGTGATTATATCGTACGGCTGCAAGGTCCCTGCCGGTATCTTTGTTCCGTCCATGGCAATTGGTGCATCCTTTGGAAGGACCGTCGGTATATTAGTACAAGCTCTGCACGAGGCCTCCCCCGATTCCCGCTTCTTCGCCAGCTGTAAACCAGATGTCTCGTGTATCACACCGGGTACTTATGCATTCCTTGGAGCGGCCGCAGCTCTCAGTGGGATAATGCACATTACTGTTTCGGTAGTAGTTATCATGTTTGAACTTACTGGGGCCTTGACGTATATCCTCCCAACTATGATTGTGGTAGGAGTTACCAAGGCTGTATCAGAGCGCTTGGGAAAGGGTGGGATAGCAGACAGGATGATCTGGTTCAATGGGTTTCCGTTTTTGGATAATAAAGAGGAGCATACTTTTGGAGTCCCGGCTTCGCAGGTCATGAACAGTGAACTCACGGTGTTGCCGGTGTCTGGAAAGACCATGGAAGATATTGGTAAGCCCCATCCTATTAAATATCTTTCTGTATTGTGTCTTGGTCCTAATCGATAATGCATCTCGTAGAACAAATATTGAAAACCACTTCATTCCAAGGTTTTCCAATTGTGCGCGACTGCTCCTCTCAATTAATCCTGGGCTACATAAACCGCAGCGAGCTGAAGTACGGCGTCGAGCGGGCAAAACGGGAACGGACTATTCCCCCCACAGCTCGATGTTTCTTCATGCCGCCGCGACAGCAAACACGATCACCCTTATCAGCAACCGTCGCTGTCTCCACTTCTCCCTATACTGGTGGGTGTTTTTCCATCGATTTTGCGCGTTTTATCGATCCCACTCCATTGACTGTTCATCCACGCCTGCCCCTGGAAACAGTAATGGAGATCTTCAAGAAAGTAGGACCGAAGGTTGTATTGGTAGGGCACCATGGAACATTATGTGGGATTGTGACAAGGAAGGATGTATTGAGGTTCCAATTCAAAATGGAGAATCGTGACAATTCCAGAAATGAAGACGATATCGCAGGCGATCGGTGTAGGGAGGATATGCTATGGGCGTTTATAGTACAATGTGCAGCATGGCTGAAGGCAAAACTATCGTTCCAAGGAACGATAATGTTGAGGTCAGACAGTGAGATATCAGATGGGGCGGAGTCTGAGTTGCCGGGGAGGGTTGGGGTGGAGTTGGATGATAGACGGATGGGCGAGGAATGATCGAAAATAATTGGATTGTCATAGCTTTTCTCCAAGTTTTAAACTCCAGTTCTACTTGGTATTTTTTACAGATAGATAAAAATTATCGAGCTTGTGACTTTACTACATCATTTTATACTGCATCCATCGGTCTTTATAGTAGATCGTTCAAATGTGTGCCTTCGCCTCGTTACACATCTAAGACGTCTCGATCATCAATCATGTGGAATGATGTATCATTGATGTGATATGATGCGGAATTTTCCACATCTAGCATGAACCCCTAACGAAGATTAATTTTGCTTAGTAATCCAATCACATATTTGCAGTATGTAATTACAAGTGATTGTTTGTATTCTGGAGTGAATAGAATCTTTACTACTTACAATAATGTTAATATCTACCCCTAACATTAAACCCATAACTTTCCCATGCCTTCTTGCATTTGCATAGTTTTTTCTCATCTCATTGAAACCAAGATATTATATTGAAGTATCAAAGGCACCATAATCAAAAGTTTAATTGGTAATATTTTGTTTACCATCCTGTATATGGGTGTCATCCCTTACACATTTGTCATCTCCTCAACTTGCTGTCCCTCACTCACCTGTCATCACTCACACTTAGGTATGTATTTTGTAATTCCTGAAGCCACTATAATTATCTTATATATACTTCAATAGAATATTATAGTATTATCTATATCAATAATACCACTATATATAATATTTAAAGTTTGGTTTACATATAATAAATAAATAGATGATAAACCTAGAGCAGATCTTGAATAATAGTTTGGTTCAAGTAACAACTACCACAAGGAAAGCTGTATTTAGTATAAATCTAAGTGGTATAGAAATAATTAATTAGAAAAAGTATAATATATATAAAAGTACTAACCTATTCCTATAAATCTAGACAATTATGTAACTGCATTACATCTAATTTATAATATAGATATTCTATATGATATGGTACAGTTTATATATAGAAATACTGTTGGATTTCAATTGTATCCATTATATGTTATATACTTAGTATAGTGTCTGAGATAATATAGAAGTATTATAGAAATAAATGCAATGGTTTATGAATATCATATTAGTAGATTGTAGTTAATAGTTATAGTGATTTTTATTTTAGTAGATGATGACCACTACCATTAAAAATATATATATTTCTTTGTATATAATTTGTTTATATACTGACTAATATTTAACTATATTGGGTAATATAATATTTGTCATTTACAGTAATGAAAGGTAGTGTAGATTAGTCTGGTTCCAATATACACGCAGTGTCAATATATGTTACTGCATGCAATAATAATCTGAAGTTTGTTATAAACATCTAATATAATATTCCATAATTTGAATTCATGTGTATTTGTTCAAATTTCATCTACATTGTGATAATTGGAATCCAAAAAAACATGGCTGGATGGGAAGATACATATACAATTCGATTTGATGATCATTCACTAATATACATTGGTAAATATTTATCAGGAGCAATGTGGTTTATTAGATCAATTATACTCATATTGAAATTAAACTATATATCCAAAAGTGATAAAATGGCAAAGTTGTTTTTTATCCCATCTTTAAAAAAGTCCAAGTTTATTTTGTTAGCTGAGTGCTTCAATTATACCTAGTAATTCTTATACTTGTATTGCAAAATGTCATATAGCATCTGATATTATACTGTGAAAACTATTTGTGCCATTCTATTGGTACAAAACTAACTGATAATGTCTTTGTATTACAATATCTTTCTATGATTAGTTTTTGATATACAGTTTTTGTATCTATAATGTTGTAATAGCATGTTATGGCACACAAATGAATCAAAATTATAATTTAATACATGGTGAATCTGGAAAGTTCAAATTACTTTACCTGGGAGTTTTGGAAGTATTATTGTAAAGATGGAACCAAATATCTATCTAAGTGCTATTATCTTCTTATAACTCCATTGACTAGTAGTGGGAATTCTCTTCTGAATTTGTTAAAATCCAGATAACTTTGTATTATTGACATTCAATTGATCCACTAATTAATTTATTATCTACAAAATAATTTTAAAATATTCTAGAAACAATACAATACAGTTTTTTGAATGCAATATAATTCCGATATTGAAGGGATGAATAATTTCTATAATGAATGTTATATTGTCAGATATGCTTTGTATTCTAAGTATAAACTTTCCATAACTGTCACAAGTTATTTATTGAGAATATTAAGTTCATTATCTGGGTACAGGCTATTAGGAAGTAGAATCTTGATCATTTTTTAAGTTTTCATATTATAATACATATTAGGTTGAAGTTAGTTCTGTGCTTAGTATTCTGCTTATTGAAATGATTTTTCTGTATTACACACACATGGTAATTAGAAGCAACCTATCCACAAATATATAATGGGACTGTATATGCTTACTCTATTAATACAGCAGAGTGTAAGCATACAACTCGTCGGGTCAACAAGTTATTGGATACGTACTGAATGGTTAGGGTTAGTACATGTCCAATAACTTGTTGAACCGACAAGTAAATGTGGAGATAGAATCAACTGGTCAGATATTAATGTGATATTACTTTTGATAGATTTTGGCAAATAGATATTCAGTGCATATTGTTTATTATAATTTATATTTGACTGATATAGTTGTACAATGATGAATTGTAGCTTAGAATAGCTATAATAGCAATGAATTGGATGTAAGAGTGGAGTGGTAAGTGTAATATGTACTGTGATGGGATAAGTGTATATTAAACATCAATACTTGTGAGAATCATAATACTTACTGGAAATTATTCTACTTACTTCACCACACATTATTATACTCATTCATAATCACAAAATATTGTTCAATAAATAGCCTATCCTTGAACACTAATATGTATATCGATATCTTAATTCTTGAACTTATATGTTGACCCAATATCTGGACCCAGAACTAATAGCAAACTCACAGCACTGTTTGGAAGTGATTTTGTTTGGTCAGGAAGCCATTTTATCATGGTCAATTAAATTCACCAATTCTATTCCAAACAAGTCAATTGTCATACACAATAAGCAATCATGATTCATCTGAATGGAAGTTCTGGATCAAATCTACCTTCAGTTCATCATTACCACTAATCACTTGGGGTGCTAACCTACTTCATTGCAGCTCATTGAATCTATCACTCTGGAAACATTAGTGCTGGTGGCTGCAGCTATTCATTAAATGCTGACAGTGGATGCCCCTGGAAACAAGGCTATGGGGATGTTTCCTCTAGATGGATATCGAGGTACATTGTGCTTATCCCCTTGAACAAACTTTACTCTCGAAGCTACTGCACTCATCAATTACATATTGGTGGGCCACCTCATACCCCTCCCCTTCAGTACACCTCTACTAGAATAGGTGCTCCTCAATCCCCATCAGTGCTCCATTGTCTAGCTTTCCTCTATTTCACTCCACATCCAATTACTCCTCATTTGGTGCTTCTCTGCAGGAACTTTAGGCATTGCTCAATCCTGATCAGAGCTTCTCTGCCAGGAGAGGTAGTTCTCTATTTTATTCCACCCTCCATATACCCCTATTTGGCACTTCTTGGTCTTGATTGTCACTGCTATATATGTGTCTACACTTCTTACACCCCCTGTTTGCAGCTCCCCAGCTGGAATAGGCACTCCTGAAGCCCCACCAGCACACCTTGGACTGGATCGTTGCATCTATACATCATTATGCACTGCTTACTGTCCTTTTTTGATGATCCTCTACTGCGGTAGAAACTTCGCAATCCCCATCGGTTCTTCTCTGCCTGGATTGGCACTATATGATGTGATTCCATTCTGCATACCCATCATTCAGCCCTTTTTTCTTTGAATGGATGCTCCTCTGCTGGGATTGGTGCTCCTCAAACCCTGTCTCGACTCCCCAGCCAAGATTGGCAGTTGTCTATTTCATAGTGTTAATAATGGTTCTGGGTTACCCAGCTGCGGTCTGGGTTCGAACCAGAACTAAGACCCTTTGCCAGGTTGACACCCACCACGGAACCGAACCTGGTAACTAGCTCTGGGTTGTGACCCAGACCGAACCAAAAGCTGTGGGTTTTTGGCTGGTTGGGAAACGGACAACGCATCTATTTTTCAGTTCGTACGATTTTGACTGCTATGACGTTTTCAAGCTCTTATCGTATCAGAACATGGTATATATGTAAAACATGCAGTGTTAGAAGCTCCTTGATGCCCTGGTCTCCAATTTGCAATCCGATCAATATTCATTGAGTTGGTCTGAAATAGCACTCAAATCAACACCCAAATCGCAGGTTTTCAACAGTGACTCAACCAATATTCGTCAGATTCAGAATTGGAGATCTGCAGTTGAAAGAGCTCCTAAAACTGCATAATTCACATATAGATCATGACACAATACGATCAGAACTCAAAAACCTAATTGGAGTGAAAAAGCTGGGCTTGAAAGCCCTGGGTTATCAGGTGGAAACCAGCCATAAAGCAACGGTCCAGGATTTTGTGTGGTAAAACCCATTTCAACAGTTCAGTTCCTGTTCCAACCCAATCCCAAACCATTCCAGCGGGCTGGGACTGTTGCTAACACTACTATTTTCTTCCATGCTCCGTGATCACCTTCTCCGTACTACTCTTTTACACACCCCCACACCCAATCTTGCACTCCTCTGTTTCTGGTAGTTGCTCCCCTTTTTCATCCGGATCTATCATATTGCCTTTTGAACCCCAGCTTGATTTGCAGCTAGCTAACATGTCATTGCACTTTTGTTAGATATTACAAATCGACCCAAATGACATTGGAATGCAGTTTCACCCACTTGCCCGATACAAATCATCAGGATACAGAATATTGACTTTCAGCATCTTTACCCCATTAATGGATTGAGTGTTTCTGCTATTATTGGCCCTGATAAGATGGGAGATGTAGTCTATGACATTAATATGAAGTTCAACTGACATCACTTGATTGGTGAGTTGGAGGATTATTTTTGTAAACCTACTTTCATTCTTGTATCTCTCATCTTTGTCTTTGGTTCCTTATAGTAGTGATGAAAACAATTGAATGTTGAAGTAGATATTGTTAGCTAGTATATGTATGATTGAAAAGTGATAATAAACAATAATCCATGCATCATATTTGCCATGAAGGGTAATCCATTGCCCCTGTACATTCAGCCAGTCTCAGATAATGCTTGCTGTCCTGTGAATCAATATCCACAAGATTCAAGATATTCCTCACAGGTTGTTTGGGATTGCCGCATCTGTTGGGCTATCCTCCCAAGTACTCCCAAAGTACTCTCTGGCACTGCAAAGTGTTTCCACACATATCTTAATCACTCCAATGCTGTTCTGGAACCAGTCATCAGAGATCCATCTTACTCCAAAGCCCAGCCAGAATGCCATCCTAGTGTCTACTTCTCTCCTGACATTGACACTTCCAATTTTATACTCCACCTTCTCTAATACACTCCTGTAGTCTCACAGTAACTAAAATACATTGTGCTGATGTTTGACTAATACAGATTACCTGCACTTGATGTATATAATCAATGGTGACTAAAGCAGACTTCAACAGACAATTGCTGTTTACTGATGTATACCAGCTGCAACAAATCCTCTACTGAGCATGCAGAAGTACTGCATAAAGGCTTAGACAGCACAAGCACATTGGAATGTGGGAAATATAACCAGTTGAGAGCAGCTATTGTATTGGATGTCGACAAAAGAGCCACTGCTAGATACAACACAATTGACATATTTGATCAACCATCACCAAAGGCTCCCACAGATACCTCCAGCCAAAGGTCACCCCAGTAGTTCTAATTGGACGAGGGAATATGGGGTTCCTTCAATTGCGTCTGTAAAGTTATTGTGTCATTCCATGTATCTTGTTCCTTCTCTTCTGGTATTCTTTGTTTGGCATCCCATCATGTCTGCATTAAATGAGGGGGATCATATAACAGCAACATGTAACATGAGGCCAAGCATACTCCAGTGTATATAGGTTACCTCTATGGCACTTAGATCTGTAACAAAAACCTTGCTATTCAACATACCTTTACACTACTCTACTATAGTATCATCCACATTTGCAACATTATGATTCCATATACCATCATATGAGGCCATTCACAAGTGTATGCCATTACACATAATGAGGAATAAGAGGCCTTCTTTCCACTGAAGGTTACTGTAACCTTCAATAAGTTCATCCTTGCAGCCAATATGAACTAAATCACCTATCAATATAATTTTCATTTTCCACTATCTGGCGTTCCGGGAGCATGTTCTCACACAGATTTCCTCCAGAGATTGCTGATAAAGCTCCACTGAGTAGCCTGTTTGGCCTTCAACAATAACAATAGCACCATTTGAGATTCTTGCATAATGGTCCTTGTAATGATCTTAGAAAATATAATCTATTTGGGGGATATACTAATTATTTGCATCTATTACCTGGGTATGGTTACCCTCCTTTACAGCAACCATTTCCAGTGACTCCCAAGATCTACCACCATTCCCCATTTGGCAAAGCAGCTATGTTGCAACCAAACACAAGTGCAAGCCAGAGATTTTGAAGTTATGGGCCACTGAGGCAATCATAACAATTCCCCCAATGTGGTATTGTACAACCTCAAATTACCCCCCCTTTACAGTTGACAGGACAAGTATCATCAACATCTGGTGCACTGAGTGCCTCAAGCACTGCAGGAAAACAATTCAGTCAGTGCACTTATATCCTTCAGCTCTACTCAACTAGAACCTCCTTGCAGTTTACCTATGAAACCCCCAAAAGCCTCCCATTGAACACATTGCTGCAGGCAGCAGAGCTATGGAAATATCATATTGCACAGAGTGTGAATGTACATGCCTAACAACGTCTTTCATGGAGCAATTATGATGTGGATAATCTGTGCGATAACTCATCTCACCTGGGCAGTTCAGAATGTAAAGCCTGAATTGGGCTGAAGTAAACTGAATTATCTTCACCACAACTTGCTTACAGTATGTGCCAGCCCAACATCAGTTATATTAACAAGTGGAACAATGTATGGGTATCTTGGCTTCAGGAGATAATGCATTGCTGTATTATCCAGAGACAAAACCATTTTACTCACTTTCAAGATAGACTTCTACACTAAGACGTAGCAGTTGCAAATCATCTGGTGACACTGAAGAAAGGGCTGCATTGGTGAAATTTTGACAATGCTGAATGGATTCACCAACAATGAGTGAATTGAGATATTTGCATACACATCTGCAAGTGCGATTTAGGAGACATGCAAGAAGTGATGGTGAGGTAACATGCAACTGGTAATAAAGTTGGAATAGCACCAACACCCAAACATAGCTTGCAACCAACCCAGTTGGCCAAGTAAGAGTTTCATAGTTGGGAATTGCCATTTACTACACAACAGGCATATATCACCCAAAATACCTGAAGTATACAATAGAAATGATTGGCGATGGAAAGAGCTGATTGTGTTAATCAAGAAAAATTTGAGTCCCAACAATGCCATGCAATATAAATGCGATATACCTGAGCATCTTGCAGTAGGAAGAATAAGCGAACAAGTATATACCATTATATGCAAATGGCCAACCCATATATGAACCCATATTTGGTCAGATTTTGTGCCACTGTTGCTTTCCAAGGCCCTTCAATTTGAAACTGGAATACAATTTGAATGTGTTTTTAATAGAAATTGGAGCTGTTGCAGACAAGCCAAATGCAGAGCACATAATTAGACCGACCAAGGTAATTCCCCTAGGCTAGTTCAAGCTAGATACAGCCAGCTCCCAATCATTACAACTTGACTTCAGTAGATTCTGAGATGAATTGATGTTTCAAGGTTCAGGATGATAATGGGCAACAGAATAGCAGTAGTACTAATGTGAGTTCTGATTGCATGAGTGGAATTGGTTATATACCACATATATTTAGTGCTTTCTTTGCTTGTTAGCGAACCACATTATATCACAATGAATTTCATCAGCATCAGAGTGTGTACCCATCTGTCCAACTTACCTTCAAGCAACCCAAAGAGATTGGTGAAGACAAATAGAAACCAGAAAAACATGAACATGAATTTGAAAAGCCAGTGGATGGTGAAGAGCTGCATGATAGAAATAATACTAGTTCAGTATTGTGTCTGGATTTGAACTCAATCAACAACCATTCAGAATATCGATTTCTGGATGAGTTTGTATGGCTACTGAGTGCACGATCAGTGGACTCATCGAATGCTGCTTGAATGGTTGGAGGTAAGAGTTCATGTAGTGGCCAGCCAGGAATAAAGTTTTGTGGTGTGGTACAGTTGGGCTATATTGCTCTTTGAAAGGGGATGTGTTTTGCAACCAGATATGCTTGGGGCACTGGTGGCAGATGACATGGGCGTTTTCAGGACCACTACTTTATAGGGTGCAGCTGTAATATGCTGATTGCCAACCAAGAAGGTTATTATGTAGTTGATGCTGTCAACTGGATGGGGGAATACCATAGACAACTAGGTTTATCTGGCTCTGAATGACTATCCCACCATCATCAGTGAATCCTGAGGGATGTGATCGTTGCAGAGACTGAATTTGGTCACTTACCACCTTTTTGAAATCCTTACAACTCTTCCTCTGGGGCATCCGGTGAGACTTCAGCCCAGAAATCTGTCCTGGCGGTAACAATGCCAGAGTGGCAGAGTTATTGATTAGTGTTAGTGATGAGATGATCTATACAATTGATTTCAAACTAATGTACTTATTTGATGCTAAAAATGCAAATATCATGCCTGAGTATCTAAATGCCAGTATTAATAAGTAAATAAACTGATAGTGTATCCACCATGTTTCAAATAATACATTAACATCCAAAGTGAAACCATCAAACAATGGCCAACTCTTAAACTATTCATGGAGTGTTGTGATATTTGGTATGTATTGTCAGTTCAAAACGATAGACAGTGAGGGCTGGCAAATTGCAATCCATACCAGAACTACAGTTAAGCTTCAATCTACAGCAATGGAGGGATTCCATTCATACCTTAATCAGTGTTACCAAATCTTACAGCAGTTTTCATGTTCTTCTGATGTTCTACAGAAAGTTACTGTATTTGGAAAATGTTGAGCAGAGACATTGTATTCAGTGGTAAAGAGTTTGATGGATGTGATCTGGATTGAAGACATTGCTGCTCAACAGGATGTGGTTTGCTGAAATATACAAAGTGTAAAGAGTTGGAAGATAATAAGGTGGTCATATTTGAAACTTGAAAATGGGAAGCACCTGGAGCAGATTCAAAAGATCAATGGAATTGAAGTTGATCATTAGTCGACTGATGCACAGCAAGCAAAACAGAAGTCCCCTGCAGCAAGATATACTTTGCAAGGTGCTTTGGAAGCAGGGAGGGTATATAGGTGGTGCCAAGCTTTTCTGACTCTAATTTGAATTAACTTCAAGGATTCCAATAATACTTTGAGATAATGGTATGATTATTGGCCACCTGATACTTGGGAGCATTCTTCCATTTTCCAATGACAGAGAGATATATCTGCAAACACTGATCAACAAATTGGCATAGTATCCCTAACCTGACCAAGATTCAAGATCAACTGAAATGCTCCTTTTGCAATCAGAGTGATATTACAATGACCCCCTGGGTGCACCTCCTCCACAAAAGGTGGTGTCAATTGGTCCTCTTCTAGGTGAGGTTTGTCCTATAATATGGTGCCCATTGGTCCTGATCAAGGCCTGGTTTGTCATATACTGCAGTGGCTAACATACTGCTTTGCTCATCATGTCACACCTATGCTTCTATAGAAGGCAGTGGGCTACAATGAATAAAGCGAAATGATGCTCAAAATGTAAAAATTGCCAAATTCCGCTGTATTCACAACTACAACCAAGGTGGGAACTGGAGGCCTTACTCTCCCAGCAGTAAATGATTTGGGAATCATACAGATGTTCTGGGTATTACATGACTAGCAACAGGCATTCATATTGGTTGTCCAGCTGTTGTAAAACAGAGTTCTACTCACATGGCAATTGGTCACTTGCCCCATAGGCAATGACACCATGGCATGTGATCCCCTTGAATTGAAAGGGGTGACCAAAGTGATCGTCCTACTGGGTGGAAAGAGTTGACCCAATAACAGAACATTGATGATTGACTATTTTCTCATATTTTGTAATGGCCAGATCATATGTTGACAGAAAATGGGCACATGTTGAAGTCAGATTACGACTGTGGACATTTACCTTATATTATCAGGATGGTGAACTCAAGAAATGCCAATCTGAATAATCTGCCAATCTAGTATGATCAACATATACAAATAGTCAAAATGTTTTGTGTGTAAGGGACTCCCATGCATATCTTTATTGTATCTTTGTCATGTTAAAGTACAGGAAGTTTTCATATACGAATGGGTTTTTCTATAATTTGTATTGGTTAGAGATGGATTTTATTGTTATTCATGAGTATTAGTGACCAATTCAGAATAAAGTCCATTGTTCTGCACTTTTTTTGTAGACTGAACAAACGCTGCATTTTGACAATCAAATCAGTCAGGTTGTAGGTTCACCAGTCATATAGTGGAAAGTTGATGGAAAAATTCTTTGCTGGCACTAATTAACTCATTTATCCTACACTGTGTAATATATGGGTAATTGTCATATTATGAGAATGGATTTAAGTCTCTGCGGGTCTCTAGGAGTGTATGAGAGGAGGCAGAATGTAAATTCAGAACTGTCAATTTCAGAAGAGAATCAAATCCTAGGGGGGTATTCCAGCCAGCAGTTGTAGTAACTATAATCTCTGGTAACTGGTATAGTAGCACTGTGGGAATGATTATGCAACATTTGTGTACTCTTCACACAACCGGGGCTAGCATTGTGAGAACCTTGGGCTGCGGTGTTATCGATTAAGGAATCCGACTCGAACTCTGAGAGATGCCATGGTTCTCGTAAATATTCAGTTATAGAAAAGCGGTTATAATGTAAAACTCATTGGATATGCACAACCATGCATATCGCTCTACAGTGAATATGATGTATGGATTATTGTTTATTGTCAACCGCTAAATCATACTATACTAGCCAGTACTGTTCTGAAAATTACATTTTTTGTATTGCTACTTTAAGGAACAAAAGAAAAAGACAACAAATTCAAAAATAATAGCAGACACATGGAAACAAAACCCAAGTAAGCACTCACATGATATCTAGAGAACATGATATCCATGTCATTCAATGCACTCCAGACTTAGCAGAGCCAACCAAAGCAGGTATACTGAATTTATCCACAAGGCAAAGTACTGGGAGGTGCTGGTTCTATTTGCTGAGAATTTGTCACTGACAAACAGGTGACATTAAAATCCAACATCATTGTGCTCAAAGCGGTGATATCTAGAAAATGATAAAATGAGAAGATAGATTACTGCAAATTAAAATGGAATTTAATAGGCAGTATGTTATATTCAGGTGGACAAGAAGAGTACTACAATGAAAATAGAAGCATCAAATTGTAAGTTCTGTGTGGTAAAGAGGAGTACAGAAGGTAATAGAGAAGTGGGGAACGAAATACAGAAGCAACAATCCATGCCAATAGGCACCAACAGGAATAGAGCAGTGGCAATCGCATTTGAGGAGTGCCTGTTCCAGTATAGAAGTGCCCATACCAGGGGAGGAGTGACTAATAGGGGAGTATGAATTGCAGAATAAACTGGAAGAAGGCATAACTATTGCAAGAAGCACTGATAGAGTTTGCGGAGTTCCAATCCTAGTGGACAAGTGCCCATCCTGATGGAGAAATACTACTCAGCGGGTTATGAATGGTGGAATGAAACAGAATAATCTGAATCTTCGCTGGGGATCAGTAATGGGGATTCAGAAGCACCAATCCTTGACGCAATGTGCTGAGGGGAGGTCATGTCAGGCTTTGGCTGAATCTGAGGTGGGCAGATCAGAATTAGGGACTGCCTTTCAAGATTGTGGAGCTCTAAACCTGGGAGAGGGGGGGATAAACTGACCATCTAATGTATGAGTAATCAGTGCAGTGGCTTGTATAGTAAATTTTATCACTGAGAAGGGGCAAAATTTACCTTAATATTTATCTGGAGACAACATAACCATAACTTTCTTTCCATGGCATATTTAGAAAACACACATTATATAGCTGTAGCTGGTAGCACTAATGTCTGCATGGCAATAAGTTGTAAAAATTGAATAATTGTAGGCTGGCGCTCCAAGTGATTAACAGTGCAGAGAAATAAATTGTAACTAAAAGTCAGCACATGCTGGCAGAAGAACTTTGAGTAGTAATTGTGGTTGATTATTGAGAGGTAAAAGTAATGTAACAGGAGCTCTTTAACCTTCATCTCAAGCACCTTCTTAGAATTGTCATCCATCAAGCAACTACAGAAAGCAATTGAACAAGCTCAATCTGCCAATCATCCTCGAATGGCACTGATATTCAGTTTTTACTATCTTGGTTGTGGGGTATAGTCAATAGTGTACGTCTGATAGAGTAGTATTAAATAGAATACAAGACTTACAGCTACTTATATTTGCAGATCTCAATTAAAAGATGGACTACCAGGCAATTCAGAAGCAGATAGTGTACCTCCTGGAGCAACTGCGAATGTGCACTGATGATTCTGTGATTCAATTGTTAGTTTCCAAGCTTCATGCACCATCAGGTACTTATTATTTGAGAGTATTGGCTGATGAGTCCTCATGAACACCACTGTCTTCCTGTACCTTTTTGCTCTCTCAACAGTAGTACTTAGCAGTTGGGGAATGTAATGATCACCACTGGCCTTGGGAAGTGAAACATTTTGGTGTTCAATAGTCTTGGTTAGCAGAAGCACCTGTTTGGGTGCACAGTTAGACTCACATCAGATGTTGTTTACTGATTTGTTGCACTGGAGAAATGGGGTTGTAATAGTTTGAGCTGGATGTCAGGAGTTAGGTAGTGGATAGTCTACAGTCATAACAGTCTCAGCACGGCCCTGTTTCATTGGCATTGGAACCCTTGTAGTTCATCAAGTCTTGCGCTGGTGCATCTTGTGTGGGAGTATGACCTCCTACTCACAATCCAAAAAGTCATCTTCATTGCTCTACGCCCATGTGGAACCTCTAGTGTCCTCAAATAAGTCATTGCAGATGTCCTAATGGGTATCATCATCATCCTGTATCATTTCAATGAATTCCATACACCATGGTTATCTCTAATACAATATTTGAAGGAGCGGTTGGAAGTGAAACAATTGATTGTAAAATGAATTTTGGCTTGCTCCTTGAATGTGACAGCTCTCTCAAGGTGTACTTGGTGATTCTTCCATGGATAGTGACTTCCTACTTTGCTGACTCTAGGTTCTATATTGATGAAGTTGAAGATACAAGTGGTTGAAATTACAGAGAGACATATATATACTGGAAAATAGAGTATAGTAGTATCAAGTGTAACCAAAGAAGGGGAATACAGGGAAAGAAAGTCGCACTGAATCAAGCATGCCGCATTTAAAAATAAGCCATCAATGGATTCAGAAGAGATGGTTTGTGGAGATCATATTTATATCGAGCATGGGATTCCATTTTGGATGGTTAAAATGTATCATATGCAGCTGAATAGATGGATTTCTAGTGCATGATATGGAATGTTACCACTCCTATTAACAATTTGATGGATATCTGAAGTAATGGTTGGTTTAAGTAAACACACATGGAATGGAGTCAGTCACTCCTGATTCAGACTCACCAGAACTGATGCATCTGATAAACTTGCAACATCAAGAGTGCTGAGATATTAATGAACCATTTGTATGGGCCAGATATAGCACCGTAAACAAGAATGGGCACCAGTACCTCTGTATATAACTCCTCCAATGGTAGGAATCATATGTGTAGTTTCAATATTTAGGGTGAGCGTTTTGCATTGAATTGTCTAATTGTAAAGAATTTGAAAAACTAACCCGATTTGGAATTGTGTGAATTACGGTAGTGTTTCCCCATTGCTCGCGCACTTTGGATTTGATAAGGACAAACCATACATTTCAATATAAAGTAAATGTATCGGTAGGACACTTTGAGTTTTGAGTACTCGTTTTGTATTCTTTAGATACTGCCACAATGATCGCGGTCAAAGGCAATTACATATGTGATTTTTCTTGTTCATTTTCTCATCAAGGTTATGTCTGCAGAAAAGCTTCCGAACAATGTTGTAGTTTCTGATCAAGGGAGAGATGCTGGGTGTGAAAATGACAGATATAAGCATCAAAAAAGACCAGTAATATAGACTGATGATGATCCAGGAGAAATCGTATTGATTCAAGCTCTCGAGAATCATAAAATGTATCCCAAATATGCTTTGAACACTCACTCACATTTGGATTTTGCATCTAGTTACTAGTAAAATCACATACCATTCAATCACACATTCATCAAGAGCCCTACTACTACCAAGTTGTCATAAAATTGTAGTTGGGGTTCAGAGATATATATGAAGGGATGAATACATAGTGAAACATCATTCCAGAGTGGGCAGATGAATGAATGCATGTTGTTCAGGGGAAATAAGTTGCACTGAGGCTTGGATTGTTATGTTGAATTCAATGCAATGCCTGGGATTGCAGGCTCGTCTAAATATGACAGTTAAGTGCACTCATGAAAGCAACAGTGTCTTAACTCAATCCATCATGACAACATGACCTGTTAGAAATATTGATATCTGGATAGTTGGTAAAAACCAAGTAAGTTAGTTTGAGATTTGTCATAAAGTATAATCTGTCATGGGATGCAGTGCATGCAAAGTTACCCATTACCTACACAGTAACTGAGCAGAGTGTGGCATTCATAATTTTCAGATGTTGAACTTGCTGGATGGAAATCTGATTGCCTTATTTATATTCAGATATTGTTACTGGCAACCCAGATATGCATTTGGTCACAATTCAGTGAAGCCTGCATTACAAGCATTGAGCAGTTAGACATCTTTGAACAGTAAGTGTGGTATATGATGTAAGCAGGAGTTGGCATTCATCTGGAGAGCTGCTGAGCAGAATCAATCTTGAAGATTCGCTCCCTCATGCTGCACCTCTTGTGAAGGAGGTCAACCATACAGATCTTATTTCAGGATTTGGAACGTAAGATCCAAATATACTACTTAGTCCACATCAAATTGAATGAGGTTATGAATTGGCCATGGTTGTGCATTGATGATCTGGTATGCCATTGTTATCATTCTCAAATGTACAGTTGACATGGAAGTTGACAATTCAGCATATGATAGTGAGTGCATTCACATACCGATCAAGCATCGATTCAGATATTGGCAGAGTGTACACCGCATCAGCCGCCTGCAACCAATATGTTTAGTGTCTTGATAGATAACAGTCTGTGTACACTGCCTCCACTGACTGAAAAGCATTCACAGTCAATAAAGGAATAGGTGTAATAAAGTAAATGCAATATTCAAAATGCTCTATGTTCCAGGTCCATGTGCCTTAGTGGCTGCATTGATAATCTGAGGTGTACCTGGACTCATATGAGGTTTCACAACTTGTTGCAGTTGGCTTGATACATAATAAAGAACATAATCGTTGACTTGATTGCAGATGTAAGGTGTCCTTGAGCTTCAATGATTGGCCAGGAAATACCCAGCAGCAGAAGCATATGCTTAGCCGAAAATATACAAGCTGTGTCTCAATGTTCTACACTCTGGGCTGTGGGTATGAATTATACCTGAACTTCAATCAAATATGCAAGCAAATGCTGTAGTTTTGCCAGAATTATGCATGCTGTGTCTTGTATTCTATCATGGGTATTCTATATCACCTAGCTACACTTTTATGCCAGTTGAATCTGGTGATTATGCAGTGCTCTATGTATTATAGTCAGACTCAAGACCAACACAGGATTCTCTGGCACAGCTGAGGATAATTGAATAAACCTGTTTGATTATTCCGATTTACATTTTGTACTGCGCAAATCTGATTCTTGTCCACCTCAAACATGCCATGAATGAGAAATTCCACTTGCTGTGCCAAAACATATGACATAATTCCAGACTGGCCAATTAAAATGGGACAAGGAGCACCTGGAACGTTAAATTGTAGGCACTGACTTGGCATATTTCTATCATTCTGACAATGACTACTATACAATCCAGCTGAGAATGAATCATTCAAGCAGTTCTTGCAATAAATGTTTCCAATGACTTTCCACCATTTAACAGGCACACGAACAAGTTAACCAATTTACTTGTCCCAATGTCACCAGTTTTGCAGTATAAAATGAGTGTGTTTGAATTGCCTTCATTCCAAATTGGCCACTATTGACCAAACAAGCCCATGCAACCTCCCTCTAATCTAACTACGTTCTGAGACAACCATTCAAACATGAATGCAGGAATGCCTTCAAAATGACATATACATGATTTATATAAATTCATGAGTACCTTGCAAATGATGCTTTTGTCTGTTTTTGTCTGTTGATCAGATTGAGGCGATTAAATATTTCACAAGGCATACTTTGATTTTACTGTCCACATCACCTAAGGCTATCATTCATAGTCTCATTCAGACTCCAAAGGGTATGCTGTCACTCTGAGCTGCCTCAGATGATTCTCACTGTTGTACGGTGTCCGGTGTGCTGAATCTCTCTATTGACCTAAAACTCACCGACTCTCGCTAAGTCTAATTGACACATACACAAGAACTAAAGTGCATGCGGCTCCGCCGCTCTCAACCCTAAACCAACTCACGTGATGACCGCACTCAATTCCGTCCCAACACCCCTCCAGGGCGGTATCACGACCGTAAGTGCTAAACTCTCAAGAAAACAAAGACAGAGCAATGCCTGAAGCTCCTCCCAAATGACACCAAGCCCCCCAAACAATCAACCATGCCTGGAGCTCCTCCGAAACAATTATCCTCTCGCTCGAAGCGTCTTTCCTGCAACCTTCACATCCAGTCGCTTCATATCGAGCTGGAATAACTCTCCAGTCAGGCGTGCCACTGTAACGGGCGGGGTCGGGCGTAGGTGATATTGGTGACAATAATGTAATATTGAAAACAAGACAAGACAAGACAAGAGTCGGAGCTGTTTCAAAGTCGTAACTTGCTTTGCTATACAAGAGAACGAGTAAAGAGAGAAGAAAAGGAAATGCTCCAACGCCATCAACACTATCTTTATATACAATTCGTCTGCCACCCTCGAACCATTCCTCATGCTCCGATGTACCATCCGAATCTCATCCCATGATCTTACACACCACTCCGTTATTCCTTATCGTAACAACCACGCCACCTCACCTCACGTCGCAACACTTCAGACCACTTCCTTATCTTACTAAATTATACCGCGACCATCTTGCCGCTTCCTCCACGTCTTCCAACGTCTCCGCCTTTCCGTAATACAATTCCTTCCACACCTTCCGTATCTTTCTTCTATTATTCCTAAGTATCTCCGTACCCTCTTGCGCCGTGACAGTATCCCCCCCTTAGCTTCGAGGTCCTCCGAGAACATTCTCCAATGGTCCGGGTTTCCCTGGATACCGTTTATGGAACTCGTCCACAGCCTGTAACCCATCAACGAACTTCGCTGGTTCCCAAGTAAGGGAATCATAACCCGTCCATCGAATAAGATACTGTAATTGACTCCGATACACTCGGCTGTCCTCAACGCTCGATACTTGATACTCCTCCTCACCATCAACCTCAACAGGAGGTGGAGGGAGTACTACCTGTCCCCCCAACGGATCCTCCACAACGGGATCCAAAAGCGAAATAGGTTGTACTCGATGAATCCGAATTGACGCCTGTAAATCCAGCTCATAAGCATATGGGGATACTTGCTTTTGTACCCGAAAAGGCCCCAGACGTTTCCAATCCAGTTTGCGAGTAGGGCGAGTAGTTCGTACGTGTCGTGCGTCCAACCATACCTTAGATCCGACCTGAATATTGGGTCCCGGAATACGTCCTCTATTTGCACCTTCTTCTTGTACTGCTTGACTCCGCTTCATCTCCACTCTCAGGTGCTCATGAATCTGTTCCATCGCAGCCTGAACCTGATCTGCCTCCCACCGTCGTTGATCCCTTTCTTGAGTTGGTTCTCCGGCGAATGACATTCGTGGGTCCACTCCTTGAACTGCAAAAAAGGGGGTACACTTAGTTGACTCGGATAATCCATTATTCGCAGCAAACTCAGCAAGGGGCAACCACTGCACCCAATCATCTTGTTGGTGGTTAACAAATATACGGAGGTATTGTTCCATTCCTGCATTCATTCGTTCAGTCTGTCCGTCTGTCAGTGGATGAAATGCTGTCGACATCCGTCGATCAATCCCTAACCGGCTGCATATCTGTCCCCAAAAGGTCGAAGCAAACTGAGGTCCTCGAACCGAGACAATAGACTTTGGCAACCCATGGAGGCGTACAACTTCTCGAAGAAATAACTTAGCTAATCCTACAGCATCTATTGTTGTATGACAGGGAATAAAGTGACGCATTTTCGAAAGTCTGTCTACTACCACTCAAACTGCATCAAACCCTTCGCACTCCGGAAGCCCAACCACAAAATCCATTGAAATATCTTCCCATGGTTTCTCTGGTACAGGTAAAGGTCGAAGTACTCCGAACGTTGCATGCCTTGTGGTCCTGGACCGTTGGCAGCTATGGCAGTTCCGTACGTACTGATCCACCTGTCTCCGCATTTCCTTCGAATAATACTGTCTATGCAAAAGATCGAAAGTTTTTGCTCGTCCTGGGTGCCCAGCTAACGCAGTATCATGATGCTCCTGTATTAATTGCAATCGTAATTGGTCTCCTTCGGGAACATACCGCTTCCCTCTATACCTTATCTGTCCTTCTTTTTCTATGCACTCTGCTACTGTAATATCCCTCAAGCTACCTCCCAGTCTAATGGCCTCCAATATCTTCTTAGGTAGCGGATCATCCATATATGCTTGAGTAAAGAGGTCGGTTATCGAAGGAACGTCTTGTTCGGGCATATCGTTGGCTGATATCCTTAATTGTTCCGGAAGGTTATGTGGTTTTAAAACAACCTGTTCCATATTTTTTAGTGGTTCATCCCCCCCCTCAGGGAGGTCTCCCGGCCTCCTCGTTAACGCATCTGATTTACCATTCGATTTTCCCGGACGGTAGACAATCTCATAATCAAACCGCGTTAAAAACTCGGACCACCGTGCTTGCCTCCTATTTAAAAGCTTTTTTGTCATAAAATACTCAAGGTTCTTATGGTCAGTTATCAATTTTAAGGGGTACCGAGCACCCTCACACTCAGGTCTCCATTCTTCGAGTGCCTTGATAATCGCCATTAGTTCTTTATCGTATATATCATAATTGCACTCTGCCGGTGAATGTTTCTTCGAGAAATCGGCTACTGGATGCAATATCCCTTCGTCATCCCGCTGAGACAACACTCCTGCGGATACATAATCGGACGCATCCGTTTTGATAATCACTTCCCTCTCATGATCGAAATGTCGAAGTGCCGGTGCTGTAGTAAATGCCTTTACCATTGTCTCGAAAGCGAGCTGTTGTTCTGACCCCCATACGAACGGCTCATCTTTCCTTATAAGCCTGGTTAGCGGTTCTGCTTTCTCAGAATACTTAGAAACAAACCGTCGATAATAATTGCAGAACCCCCTGAATTATTGTACTTCAAAAAGATTATTTAATCGTCCGTTTTCTGTCTTCTTTTCCTTACTCCAATTCCGTACGGTCTCAACCTTGTCCTCATCCATTGAAATCCCTTTTGTTGATATAATCAATCCCAAATACCTTACTGTCTCCTTATGGAATTCACATTTCTCTGGCTTAAGGTAGAGCCCTGCCTCCAGCAACCGTTGCATAATCCATTTAACATGGCCGACATGCTCTTCCTCAGAATCACTATAGATTAAAACATCGTCCAAGTATGCTGAGGCGAAATCATCCAGGGCCTCTCTAATGGCATTATTGATATAACCTTGAAAATCTGCTGGTGCATTTGTTGTACCAAACTGCATCACCGTGGGTTCGTATAGTCCATATCTCATCCGGAACGCTAGCTTATGCTCATCCCCTTCCTTAACCCGAAGTAGATTATATGCTCCTCTAACATCTAATTTTGTTTATATCCGGGCTTTTCCTAAAAGATTCAACGTTTCTTTTATCAACGGAAGGGGGTATCTATTGTTTATTGTCTTACTATTAATATCCCGATAATCGATACAGAATCGTAGCCCTCCTCCAGGTGTCTTTGCAAATAACACTGGGGCTGCAAAAGGCGAAGATGATTGTCGAATAAACCCCTTTGACAGATTCTCCTCCAGCCATTCTTTCAAGACGACCAACTCAGCCCGGGACATTGAATACAATGGTCCCCACGTTGGCGTTTCTCCATCCTTCAAGCGAACTTCATGATCAATTCCAGGTCGATGTGGTGGTAACCGATCTGCCAGCACCATGTTGAATAGCGGAAGAAATTCATGATACTGTTCGGGGATAATTTCTTCAAGGGGGCGTTCTTTCAAGTCTTCTTCTTCGATGGCTTTATTAATATCGTATAGGGAAGCTTTAAACAACGTAAGTTTTCCTTTCTTGACAGTCCTGAAAAACGAAGCTCCATTAAGCATAGCGATATCCCCTCGAAACGGTCTTAAGGGTCGAATTTTTGGTTCAAATATATCTTTTACTGGATATACTGGTTCTGGCGGTTCTTCTGTAACTCCTTGTACCGTTACTGATGTATCATGGCAGTGCGTAATGCAATAGTGTGAGCCGAACGTAACCGTATTAGATGCAAAACGCACAGCTACATCGTATAGTCGTAGCCAGGGGATCCCGAGGACAATTGGATAATGACCTAATTTCGTAATGAACATGGGTAACTGTTCTTTATGTTCCTGTATCTTCATTCCAACTTTAGCAATATGTGTAATATCTCCGGATTCAATAGGTCTTCCGTCGATAACCTCTACTTGTTTCTTTTCCTTCAGCTCTTGAAGTTGTATCTGATGATGGCGAGCAAAATCTTGATCCATAAATGCAATGCCAGTAGCTCCGCAATCAATCAGCGCATGCGTAGGTATCTCTTGATTATTCACGGTCAATGAACAGGTTATAACCAAATGTTTGCCTTCCATTGATCCTTCCAATACCTCCACCTTGCTAACTGATAATCGCGAAATT
>Ga0307512_10001661_pt1 | contig 30647 bp, 28 predicted proteins | sample 14_EM_MG_FD_200267 | JGI IMG/M metagenome (GOLD analysis project Ga0307512, IMG submission 200267) | Populus trichocarpa ectomycorrhiza microbial communities from riparian zone in the Pacific Northwest, United States - 14_EM | ecosystem: Host-associated > Plants > Roots > Unclassified | place... | reverse complement strand
AGCGGCGCAGAAGAACCTCAGCAAAATGTATTTTGGTCTCTGGAAGCCTCCAGAAGTGTCTAAGAGGCTGTGGAGTGTATACTTAGATGCATAAATTTCAGGAGAGTATCAGACCGTAGGAGGGCGTTCTGGCCAGCCTTCGGAGTAACTGAGATCTGTGTTGACTAGTACAGAAGTAGCATGAGAAAGATTGTGATAAGTTTGGGAACTCCTCGGAGCGCCGGAGAGAACTTTGGGTGCACCTGGATGTTCCTGGCAGTGCCTGCGACAAGCCTAGGAGCACCGGGGACAAGTCTGGGAGCTCCTCGAATCATGATAGAGCTGTCTGGGAAAAACATCTTCTTTGGGAATGCTACAGGTGTGCCTGGGATGCTGCAGGTGCGCCTGGAATGCTGCAGGTGCGCCTGGAATGCTGCAGGTGTGCCTGGGATGCTGCAGGCGTGGCTGGAATGCTGCAGGTGCGCCTGGAAATCATTGCTACTATTTATCGTGCAACAATTGTTAAAATTCATGTACTCAGATTGTATTCTCATCTATTTATCTATGTATCGATGTATCTATGTATCTATATAGTTGCCCATCTACACAGGATATATCTGGACTGGCTGCAGGTGGTGCTTCGGAGGAATTCGAGGTGCTCCTGAAAATGACAATCGAGTGACCTCAGAGGTAAACTCCAAGGCCGTGATCAAGTGAGTTTGCAGATTCACCAGCAGGCAGTGATCGAGCTGATTTGGAGATACACTTAGACACCGTGATCGGGTGAACATAGAAATGCACTCCGAGATTGTAATCGAGCGAGTATGTTGATTCACTTGGAAGCCATGATCATGCAAACCTGGAGGCCATAATTGTGCGAGATTGGAGATGAACTTGGAGACTGTAATCGAACGAGTTTAGCAATACACTTGGAGACCATAATCATGCGAACTTGTAGGCTGTAATGGAGTGAGTTTGGATGAGTACTTGGAGGCAGTCGATGGACGGCACGCCTTGTGCTGTGACTCATTTCATCAGTTGGTTAACTTGCAACCATGGGCATGTGAAAATGTGACTTAACCTTTGAGCTGTCATGGAAAGCTGGCTGATGGTAGTCAACTGTCTAGGGAGGCACGCCGGAACCTGAAGCTACATTCAGGGGTCAACTCGTAATCATGAGAATGCAGGGAAGACAAGCAATCATGGGGGGATGCTGAACTCAGTGTATGCTGTGCTCGGTGTATGCTTTTACTCAGTGTCAACTCATGATCATGACATAGAGAGATAGAGAGGGATGACTTTACTTTGTGTTCTGTGATGATGGTAGAGTAGTGGATGAGAAAGACAGAGATGGGGGATAAAGATGAGAAGGATGTAGAGAATACGAGCAGATATGAGAAATCATGGGTTCAACTTGCCTGATCGGGTTGCGAAGACCTTGTATTGATGTAATTACACTCTGGATCAGGAGTCATACCTGCCGTATCGGGGATGGCAAATTGACTCGAACATGGAATTCTCTTAAGTCCCACTTTCTCATTATGATTTGTCCCATCTCGTCTCATCTCTCACTTTCTTGTCCTCAACTCTACCATCACCTAAGAACATGAAGTTAAGTCATGCGTCTCTATCTCTCCATGCCATGATCAAGAGTTAACACTGAGTACAGCATCCAATGAGTACTGCAGACACCGCGTACTGCATCATGCCAACACTGAGTGTCTCCCGCTTCCAGCCAGACTCTCATTTCTTGGCAGACCATGTTGTACTCAATTCTCTATATTCCCACCATTATGAGTTAAACAATGGATACAGTCTCAGCTGGCGTCGCGCCTCCCTCCCAGACCACCGCCTAGACATTGACTGCCTCTAACTACTGCTCCAATCTCGCTCGAACATGGCCTCAAAGTGCATCTCTAAACCCGCTCCATCACAGCCTCCAAGTGTATCTCCAAACTCGCTCTTTCGTGGCCTCGGAGAGCATCTCTAAGCTCACTCCGTGGTGTTGTGCAACGCTGGAGCTAGTACGCAGACATCCCATCATCTACATTCTGGCGCTCCTCGCATGGCATCTGAAAGGAATTCTTGAGAAAGAGCGGTGCTAGCTCGAGGAGCGTAAACAGAGAGTGAGAGGATATGAAGGGATGCCCACCATGATGAACCACACAAATTGCTTCGATCGATGAGAGCTCGGCAGAAGTGCATGAGACCGAGCGTTGGGAAAGATTGAGTGTGTATTTTTTAGATAAAGATGATACCTATCTACACCGGGGTCGTCCAAATATATACTTCCTGTCACTGAGTCGATATCTGTTATCCCTGTATCTCCGTATGTATATATATAGAGAGACTTAGATAAGACATGCCATATTATGATGTAGCAAATCATGTGACTGTAGCAAAGACAAATATGAGAGACGAAATGCCTTGTGGTTGTGGAACCCTATGAGCCACAGGCGTGAGAATATGGCATCAAGTCTCCCGCAGAGCTTGTGCTGAGGTCTCAGCTGATTTTGATGTCTCCTGCAGACCTGTGCTGAGGTCTCAGCTGGTTCTGAAGTCCCCCGCAGACCTGCGCGGAGGTCTTAACTGCTTCAAAATTTGAATGTTCTCATCGTCAATTCTCGTATCATCTTGAATGCACCTCCATAACTGCAGGTGCTTTCAGGAGCACCTGTGAATGCTCTTGCAGAGTCTGAGAGCACCTTGCAACAGTCCAAGGGGGGCTGGGACCATCTGGAAGTACTTAGAAGCACTGGTGGGAGCTACCGGAGTGTCTGGGAGGTTTGCGTATGGCTTCCGGACAGATTTACATTTTGCTGGTGACGTGTTTGTATGAGAGAGACGGGCTGAGAAGATGCTGTGTGTTTGTTTTGAAGCTGGATGCGCTGCTTTGCCTCAACCACTGCCGCTCCGCTCTTCTTGAAATACCTCCCTTCCTTGGCTCCTGGCCTCCTCACGTCCCTCCCATCCCGAGGATTCTGGCGCAAAAACATCGAGCTCGGGCAGTGGCCCGGGCTCCAGCTTTGAGCTCAGGCAGAGCACCTGCTCTGGAGATTACTCCGACTTATGGATGTGATCATGCTTTCCTCCGGCCGGGGCCCGGGCTCTTGCTCAAGCATTCAAACTTTGCCTCAAGCTCAAGGTTTCGGCCACCATCTTCCGTCCGTTTCGTCGGCCAAATTGCTTGGCCTAGCCCGCCACTGGCCATTGTTGCTGTCCCCTGCCAGCTGATGGCCGTTGCTGCTGGCCCCGACTCGCCGTCGGTTACTTCCCACCTGCCAATTTGATTCCACTAGCCCTCAGTCAAGCAGGACCTTATTTTGAAATCAGCGAACTGAATATTGTCTTTGTGCAAAGTCAATTGTCGGAACTCACGCCGCACGCCATGCATATTATTCAGGCATCCAATGTTGAAAACCAAGTTCTAGAGAACAAGTTTTGTTCAGTAAGGAATTATACCGATATTCTAGAAACTCAGTTGAGGACCGAGGAGCAAAGCATTGATTCCAAGGTATCTGGAGTAGAATCCTAAATGCATTTACAACAATCGGTATTCCTAGAATTTCAAATGGGGATAAGTATTCTCCAATCACAAGATGATCAGATGGCCGAAGATGCTTCTGGAATTCTGCCGGAATACCATCCAGAGTTGGAAGCAATGAGCAAAAGACCTACGGACAATTCAGTACAGATTCTTGCTTTTAGGAGAACCAACCCTGGAATACAAAAAGAAATAAAGAATTTATCAATGCAAATTGAGGACGTTAATAAGGTGTTATCCTCAACAACATAGTCATTAATGGAAGTTCCAACAAAGAGAGTACTGAATTAACATGTCTGATTAATGGAACATCAAGTGACACAGATCAAGGAAGTCAATACTGGGTTAACTTCAGTGATGGAAGGATTTAAGTTTTCGGAATCTTCCAGGTATCATGTTCAAAATCCCTCAGTTGCACCATTGGGCAACCAGGACCTTTCAGGAAATTTCACCCAGAAAAACAGAGCTGATTTGGTAGAGGCTGTTCAGTCTCTAGTGTATGATATACGGATGACGTGTCAACATAGATTGCAAGAATTTCAGAAGGAGATGATTGTGACCGTAACACTGATGCTGGAAATCATAGTGCTGGCGGAGGTGGTGGAGCTGCCGGAAATGATCGGGATGAAGCAAATGATGGGGCTGCTGGAGGTGGTAGAGCTGCCCGGTATAGTTGAGCAATGGGAAATGGAAATGCCGCAGGAGCAAACCATGCAGGAGACCTGTTGACTAAGAGATTTATCCCGCAGGCTATTGAGACTAAAGCATGAACGAGATTTGGCGGGCTTGGTACAGAAGACTATTTCTCCGCCAACCTGAGGCGCGATGTGGAGACTATTTCTCCGCCAACCTAGGGCTTGGTGCAGTGACTATTTCTCCACCAACCTTGAGGTTGGTGCGGAGGCTATTTCTCCGCCAACCTCGGGCTTGGTGCGGAGGCTATTTCCCTGTAAGCCTCAGGCCTGATTAGTGTTTTTTCTCTTAGTGCTTTTGCTTAGTGTTTTCTCTTATTGATTCGCACTTAGGGATCGAGATGATTTCTTTCTTCATATATATATGTCTATCTTCTATCTCTCTGTACGATAGACAGTTCAATCAACCGTCATCTCTCTCACCCTCATTTGATTGTCTCATCAGGTTATGAGCCCGGAGCTTCCAAGTGCTTATCACAAGGATACTTTTACAAAAGATAGTAATCTGTTCTTTGTTGTGGCGTGCATCAGCAACAACTGTAGTTTCCGTCAGAAACACCCGGGTGTTCCGGACGGCTCTGATGGCTCTGACAGAACCTCGTACCCTCTGACAGAGAATTACATGCTACCCGTCGCCCAGGCGACGTGTCGCGTTGCCTACATACCTCCTTTACTTTGTGGTGACGTTTACGCACCATCAGAAGGACACGTGTGTTACACTCTTCGCAGGGGCTGCAGTGATGCTGAAGCCGTTTACATAACGCCTGGCGATGTTAAATCATAGCTACTACTTATCGCTCAACAATTTTCAAAACTTATACATTCAGTTTGTATTCTCATCTATGTATCTATGTATCTATATTGCTAACTATCTACACACGGTATATCTGGACTGGCACAGCATGTGGTGATTGTCAGCAATTTGAGGTGCGCCTGAAGATGACGATCGAGTGAACATCCACCTCCGTTACCTCTTTATCTCCGTACACCCGCCGTCGGTTATTAACGATATACTTGGAGGCCGTGACAGAGCGAGTTTGGAGATGCACTTGGAGTCCATGATCTTGCGAGTTTGGAGATGCACTTGGAGGCCGTAATCGAGTGAGATTGGATGAGTACATAGAGGTGGTCGATGGACGGCGCGCCGGCTGCTGAGACTCAATTCATTGGTTAGTTAACTCGCAACCGAGAGAATGTGACAAGGTGACTTTAGCTTTGAGCTCCCATGGAGAGCTGGCTGATGGCGGGCGATCGTGTAGGGAGGCACGCCGGAAGCTGTAGCTTCATTCAGGGGTCAACTCGAAATCATGAGAATGAACGGACGACAGACAATCTTAGGTGTATGCTAGTAATCGTGGGAATGTAGAGAGTTGAGTACAATAAGGTCCGCCGAGAGATGAGAGCTGGCTGGCGGCGGGAGACAGTCGATTTTGGGATGATGCAGTACTCGGTGTATGCAGTACTCTGTGTATGCTGTACTCGGTGTATGCTGTACTCAGTGTATGCTGTACTCGGTGTATGCTGTACTCGGTGTTTGCTGCACTCTCTGTTAACTCATGATGATGGCATGGAGAGATAGAGAGGGATGACTTAACTTTGTGTTCTTGCGATGATGGTAGAGAGTGGATGAGAAAGAGAGAGATGGGGGATGAAGATGACAACTATATGCAGAATACGAGTGGCTATGAGAATTCAGGAGTACAACATGCCTGATTGGGTTTAGAACACCTCGTATCGGTGTTATTACCCGCCGGATCGCGACTCGTACCTGCCATATCAGGGATGGCCAATTGACTCGCACGCGAAATTCTCTAAGTCCCTGTTTCTCATGATGATTTCCCCCATCTCCTCTGATCTTTCTCTTTCTTGTGCTCAACTCTACCATCACCTAAGAACACGAAGTTAAGTCATCCCTGTCTATCCCTCCATGCAATGATCATGAGGTAACGCCGAGTACAGCATACACTGAGTACTGCATACACCGAGTACTGCATACACCGAGTACTGCATACACCGAGTACTGCATACACCGAGTACTGCATACACCGAGTACTGCATACACCGAGTACTACATCATCCCAGGATCGACTGTCTCCCGCCGCCAGCCAGCTCTCATCTCGCGTCGGACCTGGTTGTACTCAACTCTCTTGATTCCCATGATTACGAGTTAACCAATGAATAGAGTCTCGGCTGCCGTCGCACCTCCCTACTGATCTACCGCCACCAGATCGACCACCTCCAAGTACTCCTCCAATCTCGATCAATCATGGCCTCCAAGTGCATCTCCAAACTCGCTTGATCACGGTCTCCATCTGCATCTCTGAGTTCACTCAATCCCGGTCTGCAATTCCATCTCCAAACTCGCTCGATCTCGGCCTCCACTTGCATCACCAACCTCGCTCGGTCACGGCCTCAAAGTGCATCTCTCAACTCGCTCGATCACGGCCTCCAAGTACATCGTTCATGAGCGACGGCGGGTGTACAGAGATACAGGGGTCACGGAGGTGGACTGAGCGACGGGGAGTACATATTCGGGAGACCCCAGGGTATCTAGACATCATCTCATTTTCATCTCATCTGGATCCACGCAATTGCGTGGATTCTCATGGCCGGGTAGTATCATATCTTCTCACTTTCTTCCCAGGCTCCTCGAGCTAGAGCCTCCGATGATGCTCGACTACCATCTGTGGCCCGATTGACCGTATGTATATAGATAGAGATACTTAAATAATGCATGCCATATTATGAGATAGCAAATCTTGTGACTGTAACAAAGACGAATATGATAGACGAAATGCCTTGTACTTATGGAACGCTGCGTGTGGCTTCCGGACCGATTTACATTTTGCTGATGTACCCAATGAACCCATTCCGACGTATGGTCACTGTTGGCCAGAACGGCACAGTGTTCATTTACAATAGGATACCGACAGAGCGGGAAGAAACGGTGAAACCGCGATCGGAGGGCAATATGCAATGCGACGCTATGTATTGGCGCCGTGTGACGGGTAGTCTGCCACCGGGGTGTCCCTGACGGCTCTGACGGAGCGCGTCCACTCTGACGGAGCCATCCCTCCCGGACAGAAATGTTTCTTGCTGATGTGCCTGCTCTATCTCAACCTCCGCTGCGTTGTGAATCGACATCGATTGCTACGATGTTCATCGTTCCTCCTCATCCACTTTGAGACTGGAATCGACAACTATTAGTAGAAGTTTCATCATTGACTGCTGATCCTCCATCATGTCAATCTCGACCTCCATCTCTAAACTCAATGAGCATAACTACCGAACGTGGACAATAGAGGCTAAATATCTCCTGAAGCATCTTAATGTCTGGCGAGTGGTTGATGGCTCAGAAATTATCCCTCGCCCTCCTGCTGCACAGGCAGCATCAGGATCAACTACTACTCCCACAGCTCCAAACATCCCTCTCACCCTCATTTTATTGTCTCATCAGGTATCTCATTCTACGTTGACAGACCAAGTCCAAAGCCAGCAAAGATCGTGCTCCAACACGTCCTCTATGTGTCTGCATGTGGCACCAATAATCTTCTCAGTATCATCCAGTTGATGCGGAAAGGAGTGAACTTCAAGTTCAATTTGGACAGAGCAATTGCAAGTCTTGGATCAGTACTTGTCTACCAAGCGCCATTGATCAACACTGTGTTCATTCTCAGAACCTCTCCTTCCACCTCATCAACTTCGATGGTTTTCGATACACTGAACCAGGTCGAGAATACTGAGATATACTCTGGCATTCGGCAGAAAGTTGACGAGAAAGATATCCTTGTCTGGCATGCTCGCCTCGGTTATCTCTCTCTGCCAGCAATTACGCGGCTCCCTAATACTGTCAAAGGCATCCAAATGCATGCCAGGAGCCCATCGGCATGCTCTTGTGAGGCCTGTATAATGGGAAAGATGTTCTGGAGACCTTTTCAGCCTTTGACTTCGGAGGATAGAGCCAAAACTTGACTTCTTGAGCTTACTCACTCTGATGTGTGTGGGCCGATGCAGCCTCAGACGATGCGAGGTTATCGCTATAGTATTATGTTCACCAATGACTACTCGAGATATAGTGAAGTTTACTTCATGAAGCTGATGTCAGAGGCCCCTGCCAAGTTCAAGGAGTATGTTGCAAGGGTGGAGAAACAACATTCAAAGATGAAGGTATGCAGGATCAGAGTTGATGGTGGAGGACAGTATGTCCGCAGAGAGAAGTTTCTCTATCATCTGGCACAGGAGGGCATCACTAGGGAAGTATCAGCCCCATACTCACAGCAGCAGAATGATATATCGGAGAGATGGAATTGCACAGTCCTGGACCCGGCGCGGTCCATGCTCAAGCATGCTGGGATGCCAAATATGCTCTGCGCTGAGGCCATTGACTCAGCAGTGTACATCAAAAACCGACTACCGACCAGACCCCTCCCGAACTCAACTCCATATGAGAGATGGACTTGACGGAAGCCAGACATCTCACACGTTCGTACTTTCGGTTGCTTATCATTTGCATGGAACCATGGAGATCTCCGAAAGAAGCTGAATAATCACTGCTACATCTGTGTCCTTCTTGGATATTCGGCAGAGACATCAACGCAGTACCGAGTAATGGATATCTCTATGGGCCGAGTCTTCAGGGCCCGGGATATCAAATTTGACCAATCCATCCTCTACCACCAGGTGTTATCTCAACCAACGAAACTCATGCTCGAGCCAGCCAGCGAGCTTCCGAGTGGTAAGCCGGCTCCTCCTGTTCAACCTCCCCAGCACTTCTCAAAAGCTAAACCTCGACCAACTAATCCAATTGACCACTCGGATGATGATCTATCACCACCTTCTGATAGCCCGGAGCCTGATATAATGCTCAAAGACTTACAGAGCTAACTAAAATCGACTGCTCCGGCCTCATCATCTAGAACTCAGAGTGGAAGGAGCACAATCAGCATGGCCATGATGATCGAGCCAGTCCCAAAGACCTACTGTGCTGCCTTGAACTCCGAGGATGCTGATCAATGGAAGGAACCAATTTGCAAAGAAGTGTCATCAATGGAGAGCCATGGAGTGTTTCCCTTTGTTGAGAGGCCCGCTGGAGATGCTAGTATGATCGAGAGCCGATGGGTGATGGGCACAAAGCTTCTAGCCAATGGTCAGACTGAACAATGGAAGGTCCGACTAGTTGGTCGTGGAGATCAGCAGAAGCCTGGAGATGGCAATGATATCACATCTCCAGTCATTGATTCGGCCTCAGTTCAACTTGCCCTTGGCCTTCCAGCCAAGCATAACCTTGAGATTCCCGTAGTGGACATTCCGACTGCTTTTCTCGGCTGCCCATTGCAAGAGCCTCTCTATCTGCGCCTCCCCGATGGCGAATCGCCTGAAGACCCCTATTGCCGAGCTCACCCAATTGTCAAGCTGAATAAGACCTTGTATGGCATCAACAAGGCGAATTGAGTGTACTTTGAAGAAGTCTTCGACTGTATTGTCGATGATCTAGGCCTCCACGCCTCAGTTGCAGCCCCTGGTCATTTCTTTGGTGGCACACTCGGTAAACCAAATGGCGTTCTTATCCCCGTGTACATTGACAATATCATGATCATTGGCTGCATGAAGCCCATATCTTTTATTGCTTCTTGGCTATATGATCGATTCAAGGCAGCAGGCCGTGTACCTTTGCCTGATACCTTCCAATATCTAGCCATGACTGTTACTCGAAATCGCACCAAATGGTCAATTGCCATCGATCAGATCAGATATATCAACCGAATACTTGACCGCTTTGAGATGGCTAACTGCTGAAGGCGCTCAACGCCATTGGAAGTGGGCCACAAGCCCCACGCCATCCAGGCTGATGAGCAGACTTTTGACACTGGAATGTACCAGAAGGCCTTTGGATCTATTCTCTATGCTGCCCTCGGCACTCGACCGGATATCACATATGCCATCACAGTCCCGGGCCGATATGCAGCCCAACCCTCCACACTCCACTGGGAAGCGATCAAGCTCGTGCTCCGTTACCTCCGCGGCACTAGTGAGTACAAACTTACGATCTACGATCCAAGAGTCCAGCATGACTCCAACTCCATTGTGTGCTACGCCGATGCCGACTTGGGGGGAGAAGCACACTCTAGTAAGTCGACCTCGGGAATCATTATTTATGCACTGGGATTTCTCGTGCTCTGGAGATCGAAGCAACTGACCTCAGTAGCCCAGTCCACGATGCGAGTGGAGATGACTGCCACAGCATACGGCAAAGTCCAACTCGACTGGCTTCAAGATGTCATCTCTGAGGCTGAACTTGGAACTCGCATGACTCAATGTATCTTTCACGATGGGCTTAATTGCGGAACTACGCTAAATTCAGGCAACTTACAATTTGAAAGTCGACATTTATGACTAAATTATTACCCGATTCACGAAGCCATTGCGAAGGGCGAGATCAAGATCAAGGACGTGGCTGGTACGGAGATGCTGGCGGATGCTGCCAGTAAGGCCCTTGGGGGAGTAAAACTCGGCGAATTCGCAAAGGAAATTGGTCTAAGGTAGATGGACTAGGAATAGAATTGGGCAGACATTGGACATGAGATGTGGCGGACGAGGAGGAGGATATATGCTTTGCCATTGCTTTCTCTTTTGTCCTATTGGCTGTCTTTGAATTTAGTTTCGTTTCACTTCACTCTCTCTATCATTTTGAAAGCCTTGGGCTAAAGGGGGAGTGTTGACTAAGGGATTTAGCCCGCAGGCCATTGAGACTGAGGCATGCACGAGATTCAGCGGGCTTTGTACGGAGATTATTTCTCCGCGAACCTCAGGCGTGATGCGGTGACTATTTCTACACCAACCTCGGGCTTGGTGCGGAGGCTATTTCCCAGCAAGCCTCGGGCCTGATTAGTGTTTATTCTCTTAGTGCTTTTGCTTGGTGTTTTCTCTTATTGATTCGCACTTAGGGATTGAGATGATTTCTTTCTTTATATATATATGTCTATCTTCTCACTCTCTGTACGATAGACAGTTCAATCAATCATCATGTCTCGCACCCTCATTTGATTGTCTCATCAAGACTCTCTGACATCGGATCTTGAAGATCCGTGTGGCCGAAGGCATACCCGTAGGCAGACATGACTTACAGAGCTCGATTTCGCCAGAGCAATAAAATTCAAGAACCAATGAGATTCACAGGAACACCAAATGAGGATTTCAACACCCAGTGGGTAACCATTGATGCAGGTATATATCGAAGATCAACCAGAAAGGTTCCCAAAAGAATATCGAACTATTGGTTGGATTAGCTCTGTTATTGATAAGTATGCGGTAGCCTGCCATATACCATGGATAAAAGGAACCCTGTCCGGAGCACATGCAAAATTGTTATCTGGTTATGTCCCCCATTGGCCTCGCCTGCCCCCACCAGCCTCACCTGCCCACAATTAGTGTTAGCGAATGTTCCGGACCGTCAGTTCAGGTCCGGGTCTGGGTCCAAACCGAACCGTTGCCAAATTGGTTGTCTGGGTTATCACTAAACCCGAACCGTCAACTCAGGTACGGTTCGATGGTAATCTCCCAACCTGTCTGAAGTGGGCGGGTTGTCAGCGGGTCGCCCAGCGGGTCCATCTATAGATTTATATAAGGCTCATGTTTTTGCAGTTTGTAATGGCACGCCTGCATGTGACGTGTCCAGGGCCGGGTAATACCCGCTTTATATACTCAGCTTGCCACGAGCCTTAGATCTCTCGCGATAATCTTACTTACCTTAACTCACCTTTCTACTACTCTACAATATTGACATCCACGTTTGCAACCGTATCTACTGATATACCTTCCCACGCGGCCATACACGGGCGTATGCCTTTACACAGTTTGACAATAGTATCTTATCAAAATCGTGTATAAAACAACCGATAATATGGTTTTGCATGTTTTGCTGTTTGCGATATCGATCAATTTGGAATCCATGTTTTTCCTCTGATATATTGAATTTTTGCCTATCAAGGTGGGCAATGTGTATGTTATGTGCTCGATGATCCGCGCGATGCCTTGATTACCAAATATGCAAGTCCAAAAACTGTTGACGCTCCTTTGACGCTCATTTTCAGGATGCGGCAGGGTGCGTGTCGCTGTTGTTGTTGCCCATAAAGGCTGCCAATATCTCATTAATGGATGTCTGCAACCAATCGGAACTTAGATTAGCCAAGATGCAAAGTTAAAAATGGTTCACGCGCCGTTGACGCTCATTCTCAGAATGGGGCAGTGACCGTGGTGCTGTCTCTTTTGCCTATAACAGCTGCCAATACGTCGGTTATGCATAACAGCGGCCAAATCACTATTCAATTACCGTACGTACAAGACCAAAAATTAGTCATTTACAACTTATCGCAGCTTCGAATAAACTTTGGATTGCCCCAGCCAAGTCCGACTAAGTACACATGTTGCCCAAACACAAGCAAGAAAATGTCTGAATGTAGATGCATACAGAAACAACAAGTGAAGCGCCTTTCCGTTCCGTTCCGGCCATAGCGGAATTAAACGAAGCTCGTCTACAGAGAAGGCGGAAGTCCCACGTCATCTTGTGCCTGCTCGCCGGCGCCCAAAAACTTAATGAATAACTGGACCGTGGATTCGTGCCGTTTTAGCTGCTTGGTGCACCGCTAATTCTGCGTTTCTATTACTCGGTATGTCAGCACTACGGTGTTCGAGCTTGATGTGAGAGATGCCGGTATTGTTCCAGGAAATGTATACAACACGACCCGCCTGCCTTCGAAATGTGTTACACCACCGACCGCAGCATGATTTTGTTGCATCGATGGAGTTCTCCATCCTCAGAACCGTAAAAGAAGTCCGCTATAATGTCTGGTTGGCTTGTGAAGACTTGTGACAAATTTGTCTCTGAAAAACGCTTAATAGCGTACTTTTACAGCTATCTACCTTTCCTCCGATGAACATCTTGAGTGGTCGGAAGAAATCCAAGCAATGTACTCTTCATTCTATAAGAACTAATCAAGTGTCACTTCATAGTAGATAGCGATATTTTGAAACCGTGCGATGTCAAAGCGTAGGCTCTGAGGCAGGCTGTAAGCGGGGGGCAGCTTAGAACGCAAGCCCTGTTGGTCACTGCGGGTAATATAACCTTGTCTTTCTTTGTCATATTTAATGTGAACCTCTGATTGCGACTCTCCTAGTTCAAGGCCGTCATTTGATGGCGGATTTATTATCACCGTTCAGTGATGGCAGCGGATCGGTATTGAACCAATTCGAACCGGCGGTTAACGGTGCGGTCCGGTACAATTCAGGCTGGTGAACCGCACCGCTTGGGACGGTGCAATCAGTCTAAGGCTGGGCGGGGACGGACGGAGAGAGCGGCCGGGGACACCACCTGCCATCCCCGGTCGTCCCCAGCCGTCCCTGGCAGATATCCATGGATAATGAAGTCCACTAGGTGTAAAACGGTTCGAATTATATCAAACCACAATTTACGCATACTATGTACATTAAATTCTACCCATTACCGTTGGTTGACTCATCTCTAGGCGTATAGAACACCTAAATACTTGATACCGGCCGAGGACAGGAAGTCGGCCGGGGAAGGTGTTTGCGCCGTCCCCTTCCGTCCGACGACGGTTATCACTGGCTGATGCGGATCTAATTCGAACTGGTTCATGGTAGGTGGTTATTGGTCAGGTGAGGGCTTGTGGATAGGGTAAGATCAACCCATTCTAGCTGGAGGAGGATGGTAGAATTCGTTCCATAATACCACTCCATTCCGGTTATGTCGGCTCAAGTAGAGAGACGATTCTCCAGTTGTAAATTGTTGATGTCAGATCGTCGGAACCGCATGTAGATCGAAAGTCTTGAAGCCACCGAATGTTTAAAGTCATGGGAGAGCTTCACCTCACCTTGCCAGAGGTAGTTGTTTTGAATGCAGACAACATAAGGGAACTTAGTCTGTCGGGGGTGGTGGGATTTGTGTATGCAGCTTCATATTAACAAAATTGATATGGATCTCATATCGAACTATCTGGGAACCGGTTCGAACCAGCCGCTTTAGCCTCCCAAATCGCTAGTTCAGGTTCGAACCGTTTCCACCCTCTTGACCGCACCGGGCAAACCTGTTCACTCCCCGCACCTTGACTGGTTCGAACCGTTGCCATCACTGCCACCATTTTGATCTCTGGAGAATGGCGTTGCTGAGTCCTCACACGCCCATGTAACGATTTCCAGGTATCCATAGACGGAGCTTCGAGATCGAAGACGAAGGTCAGATGCAGCCTTCGTTTACGATACCGCGATTCAGTCTTAGCTTACTGCTCAACGCAATCGAGTGGGATACATGTTGAAACGTCGAATGCTGTATGAGTGCGCGTTCAAAGCAATCCAGAGATTTCCCAAAGTGGCAAGGTTAATCAACGAGTTCAGATTGTGTACAGGCGAGCCACTGAGCATCTTTGTGAGCTTACTATAGCATATATATAGACCTGAAACGAGTTGACCCAGTGTTCTCAACCGTCCCGTCCTGCGTGATCCCGGACGGACGGGATGGTTGAATATACTGAGTTGACCGTAAGCGGGACTAATGGAAAGGCACATGTCACAGTTCTCTCTAGTGCATAGTTTGAGTCTTTCTCCTTCTATCTTCTCTGTATGTAAGTCTATTAACATGGTTCTCATACCGCAACATTTACTATCAGTCCGGAATGAGAGCAAAGGATTCCGAAACGCCGTAAGGTTTGCTCGCGGTATTGCTGGACTAGACTGAGCTGAGCCCTACCTCTGAAGTATAGGGGTACTATAACAGTTTTGGGTTCGCGTAGCTGAAGGACAGTGTAGCATGCAGCTTGTTCAAATTTCGCGTGGAGTACCTGAGAGATGAAGTCCGCAAGTCGAGTTTCTATTCTTGATGGTCATATTTTGGACAATCCAAAAGAACGTTGCATCTTTGTTTCGTTTTTTGTTTAAGTCAGTGTTCTCAACCGTCCTGCCCGACGGCTGGGGACTGTGGTGCCGTCCAAAATATCTCTAGGACGGATGGCACGGTACCAAAGCCGTCCGAGCCATCCTTACTCAACGAGGACAGCATGACTGCCAGGGACTGCCGGGGACGGTGAAAAAACACCGTCCTAGGCCGACAGCCTCCGTCCCCGGCCGACATTCAGTGTCTTCGGCGGACATCAAGCATATAGGTGTTCTATGAGACTAGAGATGAGTGAACCAATGGTAATGGATAGAGTTTGAAGAACATATTATGGGTAAATCTGATGTTTGATACGATTCATCTCGTTTTACTACTTGTGAATTTCATTATCAATGGGTACATGCCGCGGACTACCGGGAACGACCGGAGACAGCAACGTGACGTCCCCGGCCGTCCGGTCTGTCCGTCTGTGACCTGCCTCAAAAAGACGGTGCCTTGCCGTCCATCCCCGTCTTCAGTGATCCCAGACGGACGGGACAGTTAATTTTACTGTTTGTTTTAGTCTTACAGCATTCACTCTATTCAGAATATGACAGTGCCTACTTCCCCCCCCTTTGATGACCGGTTAGCTGGGGGAACTCCTTTCCTTCTACCTTTCTTCCCATTTAGCAAACGGAAACAAAAAACGAATGGTAACACCATCAAAGAAAGGCAGAGCAAGAGAAAGACTAAATACAGTCTGCTTGGCAGTGTGGAAGCGTTCTGACCTTCGTTGTTGTTGTTTATTCATACTGTATTCACTCTTACTCGAGTATGACAGGACCTAATACCCCCTCCGCATCTGGGCAAGCCGGCTAGATGGCGAGCCGGCTAGATGGCGAGCCGGCTAGATGGCGGAGCTCCCCCCCCGCTACCGTTCATCCCCGCTGACAAATGAAAGTTGAGAGATAGAACAGAAAAGAAAAGAAAAGAAAAGAACGGATATAAGTCCACTGCCGCCGCCCCCCGCACCTGAGTCAGCCTCTGCGCCTGCTCCATACCGCCATTCATTTGGAGCGTTCTGACCTTCGTGGCTGCTAGCAACTCTATCACTACTATTGAGAGTAACAGAGAAAGAAAGAAGAAGCTGTATTGTCTATCGATCCAAAGAGAGAGATATTCTCCCGGTGGGTCTCAGAGTTTTAAGTGCACGATGCGTTCGTCTCTTATAGAATACTAAATTTGTCTCGCTTTGAGATTAGTTCCCAGGCAGCATACTTTTTGGCACACATGTATGCGTATAAACCGGATTCAACAATGCGGAACCCTCGAAATAGATGCATGTGTTAACGTTTGTGACGCGAACCGCTGAGTGAGTCGGCCCTGGTGTGTAGGATAATCTCTCGAGACTCTCTATTCCTGTCTTGATCAACATCCAGCCTGGAATCACTCACCGTCCCCCGTGGTGATAGTGCAGACACACATCTCGAACTGCGGAAGGGACTCCGGATATTATGTTGCAGTGAATTCCAGGAATGCTGGAGGTATTCATAGTGCTTAGACTAACATGACCGCCTTTGCAAGTATTTCGACCTAAAATGAACTGTATGGTACCCACTACCATGGAAACCGGGAGCGAGGGTAGTAGTTGTATGTGGAAAACGGAAAACCTGGGGTAGGAGTATGTATGTCATAGCCACGGGGGTGCCGCTGTCCAAATGTTGAAGGCAATGAAGTCCACAAATGTTACTCTAATCACGACGAATTCTATAAATGAATATGCGTATTTTTACATGTTGGAACGGTTTCGTAGAGTACGTCATCCATCAGCTGCCCTTGGATTAGGATTTGTTGTGATTTGAATTCTTTATAGCTATATGTCGGACTTAGACAGTCAATCGTCTCAATAGGTTCGTCACAACATTATACCCCCAGTCCGCCGATTTGTGATACCTCCGATATGCGTCGAGCGTTTGTAGAGAGAACGTAATTCGTTCGGTTTCTAGAGCAACTCGATGTATAATATATATATCACAAATTTGAGACCCGGGAGGTGTAGGCCTACTCGGATGAATGTTACGCGAGTGCCCAAGACCCGATTAATTTTTGTTTTACTTATCGCAACATCACGCCCTGTTCAAGCCACGACCGGGAGCTAAAAAATGTGGCAGGGGGTTGACTAAACTCGACTTCATTACAAATGATTGTCTACAACTCGCGAACTTCATTTTCTTTGAGGTTTCCGAATGATTTGAGAAACTGCAGGATTTTAGCTTGGCATAGGTGTAACATACAATTTCGAGTACTAGTTCTTAAAAGGCGAGAGAATATTGCAAACGGATTGATCGATGGAGGAAAATCTTGTCTCGTATATAGCCGGATGCTAGCTTATCGCTTTTTCTGGTGGATGAGTTGAGCATAAGTTGCAGGGACTAGGGTGCGGCTCAAAAGGTGTGGACATGAAAAGATAAAAAGCAACTAGTCCGACTCATGGCATTAACCTTTGGCATGACAAGTATTGGCCCTTCCACTAGCACGACATCCAAGAAGACCGCATACTCTTCACTTCTCCCGTGAATTCCCTACCATCCATGTTCCGACCCTCGCTCCCTGGTCCCACTTACCCGCGTTTTCCCGCTGCGCATTACACAATTGCGCTGACCCCCATCCCTGCCCAACCCCTGTATCCGCTCCCGAAGTGATCGACACCACATTACCGCTGTCAAAACCTTGTTTCGATGCACGTTCTGACACCAAAAAGTAAGTATAGAGCGTGCAGCTCCGTCGCACGTCCTCGACCGTTGCAACGCCACTGGTATCCACAGTAAACCCTCTGCGACTAGTCATATCGATGAAGCTAGCTCCCCGCTGTCGCATCCATCTAAGCAGGAAAGGTCCGCACGGAACGGGATTCAGGGTCATTCCAAATGGGAACAGAATCTCGAATGACCCAATAGTACTTGATCCCAGCTGAGAAATGCCTTAGGGGGTTAGCTATACAACAGTTTACGGAGCATGAATGTCAATAATTCACAGATTTAATTTTTTTCGTGTTTTGTTTGATGTTTCTAAATGATTTCATCTGAAGCCGCCGAATTTGGCTTGGCATTCGCTTAACTTACACTTCGGAGTAGGTACTAGCTGCCATGGTCCGGACGTCAGTAGTCAGCATGGGGTGTCTATCCGGACAATTTATTGCGTCAGTCAGCGTCAGGTCTGGGTGCCCGAAAATCAAAAGATGTTAGCACCGACGATTGTACATACGAAGACCGCAGATAATAGAATAGTTTCAAGTGCAGAAACCTCCACTTCCAGCAGGGCTGCCCTTCACCCTTCCTGTTGAATTTGTGTCATTTCCCACACTTATCAATAGCGAACCGATGGCCAAAGTCTATGTCCAAGTACGCAAAAGTTGTCAGCACCAGAACTTGTCCGGACCACGGCGGCCAGTAAAGTACTAACACTCGAAGAGGTGAAAGAATGTTCCAAATAGATGAGTCCTTGACGAAGGTAGAAGTTAGTCTCGTACACAGTTGCATGCTAACTTGCCGTTCACCTTGTTCGTCGATGAGTGGTCGAGCTTGCGAGTCTGCGGTTCTAAAGGAATACTACAAGTCAACCTAGGTCTGGTGACGAAAAGATTAAAAGCGTGCTCATGGCAGACACAATGAGAATGACTAGCTCGCAATCAGCTAAGAGGCACTCGGTAAATTCAACTGGCCGTGGGCACATACAATTCAGTCCTCCTTGTAGCTTCGCTCCACCCCGCTCTTAATACATTCTCGTATCCCTGCCTCTCGCACCGTAGCGATCGACAGCGCATTCCTGCCGTCAAAACCTTATTTCAACAAATCTAGATCGATCGGAAGCAGGGGTGACCCAGCAGTTGCTGCTATTTATAGACAGAGAAGCAAGAAGTAGAAACAAAAACAGTTTACATGAAGTACTCTAGTTATCTTTTATGGTGAACATGAAACTTTCCTGCAGATCATCGCTTCAAACCGGAAGCTTTGGCTTTTGCACTAGCAAAACAGAACAAACTGGATGACGCCATGCACTAACCGATCCGGCTACCACTCGGATAGAATTCAACCCCACTTCCCAACACTTCTCTAGTACATTCTTCTAAACCTCCCCACCCATCCCCACCGCTGTTCCGTCCAAATCACTACTACCACCGCCCCTAACACGGAATCGTCCTACTATTCTCCACTTTCACGCTTCTTGGGATTCCGACTCTCTTCGATTGGGTTGTACAGTACCAGCAGCGCTTCTCCCGCTGTTCTTGACAATCTACAGTAGTGGGTACTATCTAGTCTATCGATGCTCCGTCGACTTATGAGCGATGTGTAGCCGTACGATCCATCGGCAGACAGGTGGAAGTTTGTGAACGCGCCCAGCGATCCTTCGATACCCGATCGGCAATCCTCAACGCTGCAATCAGCGAGTGGGCGGACATCCTCAACCAAACCGGCGCGGCTCCGTTCGCGTGCACGTTATACATACCATGCCCAGCTATCACCGATGTGATCTTCGGCGCGTGGGACTCTCAAAACGGGTTCGATGGTGCTCCAGTACCTAGCCAACATCACCGATACTACAGGTAGTTGCACAACTGGGGTCGCGAAGAGGAAAGCTTATCGTGAATTCCGCGGAGATTCGTGTTCGGTCCAATATCTTTAGGAGAAGACTTTAGTCACGTCTTGTTCTGTCGCTAATTCGTGTTAAAGTTGGATACCCTCGTACAGGTGACATCTGTTGGCATTAGATTTGGCCCGGTGGCTTCGGTGGCGTTCGGGAGCTTACAGCCCCCATCGGTCTAAGGCTGCGGGCATCAGGCCGGTGGCTTGTAGCCCCCATGGGCCTCTCCTGCCCCCATGCTGAGGAGGAGGACTAGCTACGGCACTGGTAGTCGGCTTCGGGCGAGGTTGTGATACTCGGCTTCGCCGAGTATGGTCTTTTCTTTGTATATAAGTCTAGTGTTTTCCTTCTCTTGTATCGATAGACAATTGAGCTTCTTCATCCTTTCTCTTTTGCTTTCAACAACATCATCTCCAACTTTGTCGTCGGATGTAGACCGCGAACTCCATTTATCGGAGGAGTGTTGCTCCCATAGATCACTCCTGGCGCTTTTTACGGTGTAGGCTTTTCAATGGAAGCTGGGCCTCAAATTTTGCGGCCGGGCCGCTAAAAAGCCTGGCAGCCACTTATAAATTTTAGGCTAATTTCGAGATGCGAAGCCTCGGTACCAACCAAACCAAGAATGTTTTCTTCGCCAATGGCACGGAAACAAAGATTGTTACAGTGGAACAAAGTTCAGTGAACATCCCAGATATTTCATGAGTGGTTTGAATAGTCTGTCTAGTAAGTAAACCTTGTTGTATTTGTGTATCAGTCTTGGTTGGATTCCACGAAATTAAGAGCTCGGGTATCTTCAAAGATGTAGCAATGACATCGTTGATGTCGGTCGTGCGAATTGAAGAAAGTCCGCCTATCGACACACCTTGGAATGCCTTGCAGACAGCTGCGTGGGACAACTTTCTCGGTTCAACTGCCGTATACATCATCATCCTGGGCACACTATTCTGTTGTGACTAGCCAGAAGAACGAACACAGACCCGAGTGAAGGCCATTATAGCCGCCACTTTAATAGTTTCCACCATAACCATTTCTCTCCAGTTCCTTAGCTCTTGACCGATAACTTTGACCAAGAAGAGAGAAGATGTCTGGCACTTCTTTAGGGCGTTGGCCATCTATATTATCAAAGGAATTTGGGCTTTCTCAGCCACTCTCCGCTACTGGGTTGGCGGATGGAAGCTCATCAATTGCTGGCGGCAACGCAGAGGTCGTAATGACCTCCACCAGGTCCAAATCGAACTCCAACACCAAGTTGCACCCGCGGCGATTCCCGCAGCGGTTCTGGTTCCCCACCACCACCTACCAACGACCCGGGACCAGTGGTTAATGTGTATGTCCAAGCCATCAGAAGTGGAGGTTCTGCAGGTGGGTAATGTAGTCAGACTTGGCGATTATCTTGGCTCGCTGAACCCTAACCCACCCGGTGGTGTGGCGACGGTGCATATCGTAGCTTCAGCAGCCCAGAATGCAGTATTCCTGGCAAAAGGCCGCGAAGCAGGCGGACCGGAAGGTCGAGGGCTGGGAAAAACAGGAGCTCTTGCGCTCCAAGACCAGGATCGCCTAAAGGATTGGACGTATGCCGTGACTGTACTTTTAAAAGTAAGGATGTACGGGATTTTTACAATTGATGTGTAGTTGATGTGATGAGAGCGCATTAGTCAGTTTTGCAATCATTGTCCCAATGTATTCGCTTTTGTATTATACCTTTGAGAGGGAGGACACAGCTGCTATGATATGTCAAGTGGCGTGGTGGTAGTGGGAGAGTGGATTATGTATCATGTTTTTGTTAACGGTGCTGGTTAATTTACTACGATTGCGATTATATCTTACTAAACGGAGAGATGACATTATCCCAAGGCCTGTTTCAACGTTGTTCTATAAAACAACCAACGCCGGACCCCCCGAGTTTAATCTTCGCTATTGGAATCTACCACCCTCCTCGTCTACCGCCGGATGACAATTCCCTGGTCCAAAAGAACCTGGAGAACCTTGTAGTTCAGCCGGCTTCTGAATTGGATGAGATGTAGCCGACTGTTAAATAATACTATGGCAGACTTGTGCCTAGCACTATATTCACTCCATGACGACCCTCACGATATCACTACCCCCATCAATACCATCGCTACCAATGAATTGTATATACAAACTCTCCTATAGTTCTAATTTTCATCCACTTTTAACGTCAGCGGTACGCCAGGGATCGTTCGGAGCTTTCGAACGGTTCTACCTCCCATCTTTATCCAAACCATGTATCTATCTTCCATTATGGTCAACAGCGCATTTGCGCTATCAAATCTTGTTTCAACAAATCAGTGTGTGCGGTATTGTTGACATCTGCATTTCGAGTCACAGACTAGTTAAACCCAATGCCTTACACACTTGCTCACAATCTACAAATACTCATACAACTTTTTGGTAACGAAATCGGGCTCTGTCGAGGTAATAAGAAGGGTTTAGAACACCTAGTGAGTTATGCAAGTGATATGTTGCTGCCAAAAATCCAGACATTGTAGAATGTATTCGCTGCATTCATCCGTATCAGAATTACCGAAAGAAAAAATTGTAATTTTTGCAGATAGACACAGGTCGGACATTGGGATAAAGCATTCGAAGAACCGTCCCCGAACCCAAGCGGTGGCGGACTCTCTCACAGCCGCGGAGGTAGGTAATTCCCACGCCACTGACCAGAGTGGTGGTGGCGTTTGTCTTTCACCTACGTTTTTTTGTGTTCGATCATTCATTTTAGCTTATTTTGTTAAAGGGGTAGGAGGGTAGCGGAAGGGGGTTCTCCCCCACTTAGCTGGTCATCCGGAGGGGAAGGGAAACGGGCTCTGCTATACTCAAGTTAGAATGAATGCGGTATAATTAAAACAAACCAAACTGTCTCCTAGCCACTATTGAACGCAATGGTGACTGTTCAACAACAGTTTCTCGCAGTAGGTCTGACCAACCTAGATCCACTTACAGAGGTTACCATCTTTTCTTATAGTACTGGGTACAACTGTGCGTTTAAACGTAGAAAGTTGATGGCTGATACGTGACGCAACATATTAACCAATCAAACTATCCCGAGATCACCCGGCTATCATAGCCGGACAGTTATCGTTTTCTCTGTAGCCAAAACTCGACAATTCGGGCGACTTCGGCATAAGTACATCCAACTCATAATCAATCCCGCTCAGTTCCCGCTCAGTTCCCGACTGCCGAAATCGCGGAACTCGACTTATACAGCATGGAACTCCGGGAATGGGGGCTGGAACTCCCTGGATCCTCACATTGCGGGCAGGAACTCCTAAGTGGCAACCGAACTTGGGGCATTGCAGTTAGGTTGCAAGGTGACTGTTGAAATAGTGATGCTAGAGAAGCTTGATTGTATGTTATCTAAGAGAGCCACAAGACCATATATATATGAGAGTACAAGTGTGAATGCGTGCGTACGCATCTATGTATAGACCCTTCAGGCCGACAGCAATCTCCGGTCATACGAGAGTCATCTCCGGCCATAAGATGGCAGAGACCTATCATGCAATAGTGACAAGTTCCGGAGGTTCCGGAAATTCCCCCATGGAAAGCGGTTCGCTTACGGAATTGCGGGAATCGGTAGTTTGGCCATTACCACACTCCGCCACCACGCTCAATTCCCGCAAACACACCCTCTCCTTAGGCACTCCCAAATTCCGCATCCTCGAAACAAACATCTCCACTCCAACCTCACCCCGTCCACATCCCACAGATACCCTTCCTCAATCTCCGCCTTCACTTTCCTCACTTTCCTCATCCCTTCCTTCCTAACGCTCACCACAACCTGCATCCCTACGTCCTCTTGCGCAAGCGCCAGGATACACCCCGCCTGAACCGCAAAAACCTACTCCTAACCCCCGGCTTCAAATCCGGCCTTACCGTGGCCACCCCTGTTCTTTCCCCCGCATCCAAGTCTACGAAGTTTCAAACCCATATACTCGCGAGGATTGGGGTGCTTGGCTCGATGAAGAGAGAGCTACGCGAAAGTCTGTCGAGTAGGTTAAGTTGGAGAAGCAGCGGTGCTAGAACAGAAAAAATGTACTAGCCACGCCCAACATTGACATAGCTTTTACCGCCGCCATATTTTCCACCGTCTCTGTCTTTCTGCCATTTTTTGGTTGTCTCCTCCGTTTCCTCAGGCCAGGGGGTGTTACCCGAGTTACGCCCAAATTGATGGGTAAACCTGCCCTACATTGCAAACAACCAAATTCAACTTGCGAGTCCAATTAATGTGGGGACGGGTTTGAGCGCGGTCATCACATGGGTTAGTTTAGAGTTGAACGCAGCAGAGCCGCATGCACTGTAGTTCTTGTGTACGTGTCAATTAGACTTAGAGAGACAGTCTGTGAGTTTAGGTCAATAGAGTGATTCAACACAATGGACATGGTTCAACAATTAAGTCCACTAATTTTGATCCGATAGCGACGCATATAAATAAATGTGCATAGCAATGCGTCACTTCACTTCCCAGTCTCGGGTTTACAATATCTGCGATACTCGTTGCTTTGATTAAGATTTAGTGTCAGAATTTGATCAGAATCGAAGATCAGATATTTTCCACAACCGGTCAAAAAGTATTAAAGATATCGTAAATCAGAGATCAGGACATGAAGTACGCATAATTGTGTACATGCCATGTACAGGAATGTCGCGAACAGAGCAAAACTGACGGACTGAAATTGGCGTACGAATGTGGTTTTGAGTTCGTGCGCCGAGTGCTAGCCGAGGATTTTCCGAATCGGTTATACGGGTATTGAAAGTGACGAATATCGATCGATCCAATGATTCTTACTCCAGTGGTAGGCACAACTCGAGTAAGTATACGGTCGGCAAGCTCCCAGTCCAGAAATTCCTGAATATTCGTTTCGTGCAAGAATTTCTACTCTACTCTAAAGCGCTTGTGAGCAAGTGCCCTTCAGAAATTGGTTTAATAATGGAGTTTGCGAATTGGGTTGTACTGTGGAAAAAACTGAAAGTCAGCCATAGATGGTTTCTGTCTCTTGTGAGTTTTTTATGAGTAAGTGACAAATATTCCTCTCCCGGCTATGTCAAACATCAAATATGTTGAAGTGTCTGTCTAGATACCCGCCAAGGGTGTGCGATGAGGGTGCACCAATCAAGCATCTGGGAAAGTCAGGTTATCCGCAGGAGTATGAGAGCGAACAAGTCTCACTAGAGTCTTGACCAAAGGTAAAAAATAAAATGCATAAATGCTACAGAGGGACTGAACATATGATGAGACGCAAGATGAAACTTAAGTCCAAGACGTTAACGCACAAACTCAACATGCACTATCTTTCCCATGTCTCTCCATTTTGATCTTATTTTGGGTATCTGAATCCACTTCCTTATTCATCTTCTTCTTCAGCTCCAGTCAAAACACTGTCCCATGACACCACCCTCTTCTGCACCTGAGTCCTCCCAAATGTACTCAATGGAAGTGGCCTTACGTCGGTCAGAGCGGCCTTAACCTTTTCGGCGAATTGGGTAATTTCGACACAACAATTGTAGTGTGTGCGCCCCTTAAAATTGGAGCTGTTGAAATTAGACAGTATCAAAGTGCTCAGCTTGTTGAGATTCGCTACCATGCAGTTCAGAGAGGTGTCTAAACCACTATTGAAACCATTTGTTGTTAATAGCTTGTTGGCCTTGAACCCCATATGTAGCTCTCCATATATGTAATGATCACACGTCTTGCCAGCCGCTGACTGGGGGTCAGTACGACATTTGGTGGTAGTGTCGTCGCTATATTGTTCATAGATAGCTCTGCAAGCTTGAACTATAACTTCCCTAGCCTTATTCCGCTGTTCGATCATTGAATCTGAGGGTAAACAGTATTAGAATAGGTTCCTAGAATAATTTATGCTACATAATATATGTAAACGTACCAATTATGATCTGTGGAATGTGTTTCGACAATCTCCTAGTAGCTCCCGGAACTTCGTTGCGGACAATTAAAAACTCGTTATCTTCCACGATTCCGCTTTCGGAAAGCTTCTTGGCCAAAGTCTGAAAAATCTGGTTTTCTCCAAACGCCCAGGCTATTAATAGCCAATTCGCATACTCGAATTTCTCCGTTTCTTTCCTCCACTGCTCACTCCACTTCCCATACCAGGGTCCTAACATCGCCGAACAATCGTAGTGCTCGCAGACAGCAGCAACTGCAGTAAGACCTTTAAATGGGATAGTCTCGGGAAGGTTCTTCCCGCCCGCATGAATGATATATAAGACAACGGCAAATGCGGTAGGGTCAAAGTTCTCCTTTATCTCAAGTCGATATCGTTCCGAGATATCCACAGTTGGCGCTGAAGCTGATGTTTGACTCTGACGGTGTCGGTTGTTCTCTTCAAACTCCGAGTTTTCACTGAGTAGATCCCGGATGACGCGAGAGCTAGTGCGCAGTTGATGGGATGAAACCAGGTATGTAGTGTGGATGGCGTCAGTTTTCAAGACTATCTCCATGTCGCCATACTTGCAGATGTCGAGGCGGATGAGTCGAACAGTAGGATTCGTTGAAACGTCTCCCACACGCAACAATGCATTCCACGTAAGTCGAGGGTCGGTCGCCGCTGGTTCTCTCGAAAACGACTCCAAACGGAGGGGAGTGATCTCCTCCAGCTTCGCTCTTAAGCCATTTACGACCTGACTGATCAGAGTGTAACAATTGTGATTATTATAACTGTTGTACATTATAGTACGGATGCTGTTTGTCACATCATCCACCACCTTTTTCACAGTTTGAATCATAGTATCTAATGCCAGATGGGCGTGAAGATCTGAATCCAAGAGTATGTTTTCGGACCTAAATCCCCTGCGAAGCCCGGCGAAAGCAACGTAGTCGCATTCTCTAAGCCGGTTATTGCACATGATGGTGTTACTGTCGTCATACTTATTGAGGATATCGCGACAAGCGAGGACAATATCTTGGCCAATTTTGGTACGCTGATCTGCCATAGCATCTAGAAAATCTCCCTTAGCATATCTCCTTCTCAACTTTCGGCATAATCTTACCAATAATTCTCTGTGGGATATGACAATCCAGCCTCTTGACCTTTCCATCAACCATAACCCCAAACTCGCCATCTACCATAACTGCGTATCTTGAAAACCTTTTTGTCATCTGTCCAAATAAGTCCTGGTCTCCAAACACCCATGAGATGAATAGCCAGTTTTCGTATCCTGGTTGGGACGCCAAGCTTCGAAGTGGATTCATCCAGAGCTCACTCCACGGCCGCATCGTTGCCCCACAATCGTAGTAGTCACAGATGATGGCTATCTCCAGAAGATTTTCGAAGGAAATTGACTCGGGAATGTGCTTGGCTCTGCCGTGCAAGACATAAAGCACTGTCGTCAGCGCAGTGGGGTCATGCTCCTCGTTCGCGGTAATTTGAAAGAGCGAGCCAGTCGAGTCAAAGGTGGTAGAGGAAGAGGTCTGGTGGCGACGAAGACCGTTCGCTTCAGAGAAAGACGATTCAGGACCAAGCATGGCCCTGAAGAATTGGGAGCCGGAACAAAGTTGATGTGACGAGACGCGGTATGTGGCATCGATGGTAGATGTCGTCAAGACGATTTCCATATCTCCATAGGGACAAATATCGAGATTGATAACCTGAAGTTCTCCTATGGCGGGTTCCGACATTGCTAATGGTGGTGCGGTACAAATGTTGGTGATAGTTAGCTGATGAAAAATTTGACTAATGAGTGGGGTTAAATGTTGCTCGCTGCTCTTGCGGCTCCGCATGTGCCCACCAGTCAAGAAAATAGGAAGGTGTGCATGGGAAATACGAGTACTCAGATCTCAGTGATTGGAAACGCTGACTGGGATATGCCACATGTCTGCCTAATGTATGCAGTTTATTTGTAGCGCCGCAGGAGACACGCAACCCAGCGGGCAATTTCCTATTCGTCCAAAGCTTCAACATGCTTAGAATCCAGCATGGCTGAGAGCCAAACGAATAAATGCAACAGATCGGATATCCTACGACGCTACAAAGAAACAAGATACGGTAAAACAATACGGTACTGGTGCCAGAAGTTTACGTCTGGTATACCAGTTATTTATTTTGTCGACGCTTGAGCGTTTATTTGTTTGTACGAGGGTTGTCATTTAGACTATCGCTAAACACACTTCAATAATTTTCTACTTGTCAAACTGCGACGAGGTATACAAACGCAAGCTCGAGGAACTGGCTTGAGGTGTGGGAATCGGGCCTGGTGTGGTAGTTACCCCGCATAGTTTACCCCACCTGCCCAATTGAGATCGGCTAATGCATCCGAGCCGAAACACCCCTGCATCACCTCGCACCTCAGACTATGTGCTCGATCGTAGCTTTCAGAACTTAATAGCACAGACCAGCGCAGGAGATACGAAGTTGAAGTAACGCAGTGTCCGGTACGTAGAACGGCCTTCGGTGATAAAAGTGCAACTGATTCAAGCATAAAGTTTCTACATCGAACCAAAAGACAATCCAATACCTGACAAAAAATGAAAACCGTGGTTTCAGTCGGAGGTCGATACAGTGAGAATCAGAATGGCGAGTGGCAAGAGTGAGATATCGTGAAGGAGTGTAGCGCTGACACAAAGAGACCACTAGGCCTCGTTCGGATATCGACAGATTACCAATAGCTACACGTGCAGAAGATTCAAAGGCTTAGGATGCAAGATGGCGATGAATAGTGGATACCCGTGTATTAACGAAGAGTTGACCTACAACCAGCACGATATGGCCAAAGCGGGATTATGTAAAACCCACGATACTACAGTACCGTGTTGCGATATGTGTTACGATACGGAAGGGGAGAACCGTGTGCGTAGATCTATGGTACAGAGAGAAGAGAGGAGCAGAAAGACTCGGTATATATATAGTGATCCCTGGTAATTTCGGGATGCCAGTGCCATTCCAACGCCACTTTAACATACTTTATTGTATATTGGCCGCCAATAGGCATCATGTCCAGTAAATGCTCCAGATTCCATATTGGCCCACTATGGCGAAACATTTACTACCCGGTGATACCCGACATGGCGCTAGACGCGTGGGATCTGCCCGAACACCACAAACACCGAGCACATTGCCGGTTGAGGAAGTGTTCACTAGATTCTGATTTGTTTGCTTCGCTATGTACTCTGCAACAATGCTAACTAACGAACACTGCACACTCCCTTGCAATTGGTTGGCCAGCAAATCTATTTATGTCCACTATTGCAACTCACCCATCTACCACCTAAACATTTCTCTGTATCTTTCCTCTGACCTGCATGACTCCTTCTCTCGCCAATCCAACCGGCCAATAGCATCCTTCGGTGCAAGTTCCCCGATAGAGTTCAAAACATTGCAACTCCTCCCCATGTCTTCCGGCTATTTCCTAGTCCTTCAACCGCTTTGCAGCAGGCGGCTGTCAGTCTGATGGCAATCTTAGCTTTCCATCAATAAACACTAGGTATGACCGGAACCACTTACCCGCTACCTGAGGCGAATATTTTCGCTTTAAGCAACCAATTTCCTCCGGGTTATTCTCCTCCTCCATCAACATATATAGTCCACGTTGAAGCCGTTCCTCCTCTGGCTCATGATCCTCGTCCACTTCGATTGACATAGCAATCGCACATCGAAGACTTTCTTCGTCTGTTTCATTGTCTTCATTCACCTCCAGGGACATAGTAAGTGCTAATCGAAGTCTTTCCACATCTGACCCACAATCGTGTCATCGTCACTTTCCTGCAATATCGGAAACAAACGCCGTAGTCTCTCTTCACCGTTGTTGTCATCCTCCAATGATCTAGCGATAGCAAACTGCAGCAAGCTATTCATCAATTGGGTTGGATGCCCTTCCAGTACTTCTTGAAGAACATTCACCAATGTGTTCACATCAAGTAGCGTGAGGCCTGACGTATTGAAACCAAGTCAGCGATGGCAACTACTGTAGATGGATGATCCTCGCCCAATCTCATCCGAATTCTGTCAGTCACTTTAATCTGTAGTTCCTGGGCTTCCTTCCACCGCATCTGGATGCTGTATGCACGTACGAGGTCATTCATGCTTCTCACAGTATCTGGATGGTCTTCGCCGAAGACTCTGTTTCTTATCTTCGTGACCTGCAAGAACAGCTCCCCAGCCTCCTTCCATCGCCTCTGATACCAGTATGTCGATGTGAGGCTCTCAATGCTGGTCAAATTATCTGGATGTTCTTGGCCAAGAATCCCTTTGGACCGTCTTCATAACCAGCACAAACAGCTCCTCGGCCTCCATCCATCGGCCCTGGCCACAAAATGTCGATGCAAGGTTATTTATGCTGGCCAATTTTGTCTCCGTAATCTGCATGGACAGCGCTTCCGCCTCCTCCCATCGCTCCACATTTCCGTATGTCTATGCGAGGTGGCTCATACTAGTCAAGGTATGTGGATGTGTAAGTCATTGATGAAGTAGCCCACCGCCTGCATAGCACGCTCGCCATTGAAGACCGGTAGTCTTCTCGGGTCGATGGTGAAAGCGGTGGCTGAATTGCCATCTTGGCCGATAACCCAATGGAACGTCTCTATTTCCTGTACAAATGGCTCCTCGGCCTCCGTCAACCGTCCCTGGTGTCTAAATTTCGATGCGAGGTTATTTATGCAGGTCAAGGTATCTGGATGCTCTTGGCCTAGCACCTTCTTTCTGATCTCCATGACCTGCACTCCCAACTCCTCGGCTTCCATCCATCGCCCCTGGTCTTGGTATGTCGAAGCAAGGTTACTCATGCTGGTCAACGAAAATGGATTCTTTTCAGTGTTGTCAACCGTCCCGTCCGTCCGACATCACGGAGAACGGGACGGGACGGCTGCTTGCCGTCCGTCCTGAGCGGGGACGGAACGGCGCCGTCTTTTTGAGGCCGGACGGGGACGGACGGAAGG
>Ga0307512_10001660_pt1 | contig 30669 bp, 33 predicted proteins | sample 14_EM_MG_FD_200267 | JGI IMG/M metagenome (GOLD analysis project Ga0307512, IMG submission 200267) | Populus trichocarpa ectomycorrhiza microbial communities from riparian zone in the Pacific Northwest, United States - 14_EM | ecosystem: Host-associated > Plants > Roots > Unclassified | place... | reverse complement strand
TTGTGTGTTTGACACTTGCACAAGCACAGACAAATTATGACGGCGCACAATTTGGTCACTTAAACAAAGAAAAAGCCGACACGTGGCAAAACTGGTAAACAAATTGCTTTTCCAAAACAGATGACGTCAAAAATGATATTTTGCCTATCTGTTCCTCCGCTGACGCAGGAGCTGTCACCATGGCTTCGTCCGGATCCGAAATCTACATGGTGATTATCTGGAGGCTAGATGCAGGGGTAAAAGCTTACTGGCTCGACAGGCTTCGCATTGAGGAAAGGTGACGTATCGGTCTCTGCGGCAGGCTCAAGACCGGACATGGTCATGTTTGACTATGGTTTCACCAAACCTAGCCGAATATGACTACATCCAGGTTGAGAAGTCCCTTGCGGCATTTGAGATATTCCAGGGACAATGTCAAGACACAGCATACGCTCTCCAAATGTTGTTGGCGGAGTTGCCAAAGCATCATCAGCTGTTTGAGGTTGAAGGACTGCCCGAACCCTCCATTTGGCCGTGCCGTACTTCTTATCCCGTTCACAGAACTACTCAGCTGCATCCTCCCATCCCGGTTGTGTCAATTCATCAAGCTTCATCTGCTTCTCCCCAAAGCTCTCCAGGTGCTGCAGTACCGTGTTGAAGATTGTGCCCATCACCCAGCCGAGTTCGTCATCTTCGCTCAGCTTGCCCGCCTCTGCCTCTTCTTGCACATCTTCCCCATCCTCCCCATCGTCGGAACTTGCAAGATCAATCAGACTGTCTCCAATAGCAGCCATCATCTCCTCAAAAGTCTTTTCGGGCTCTCAGGACATCAATTCCGCAACTTCAGCATGCGCCATATTGTCCTGCTCTTGCTGAACCGCTGCATCTGCATCTTCAACTTGCTTTCTTGCCCCACCAATTTCTCTCTCAACATAATCCTCAATGCATTTCTCTTTGGCTTCATTGCTTCAGAAGTGTGTTTCTCGTGGTTTGTCCGCCGCAAGCTTCTTTTGCGTCTGAAGCCGCGCATTGCCCCCAGGGCTCGGAATCTTTCTGAGTCCCATCCACTTTTCACTTCATTCACATGATGATGTTGTTGGGTTGAACGATTGGTCGATTTGCCATTTCTGCCCGCTGGAAGTGGCGAAATATTCCTTTTCCAAGCATTGACCATCGTAGTTTGTGTGGACTTTGTTGGGCGAGATGTTGGATGTTACAAGATAAGGACAATATGGAGGCAAGTTGTCACTTCTATGATAAGGTTAGTACGTTTACTAATCTTGAACAAAGCAACACCACCCGTTTGACTGTCAATCAATCAGGAATGGTTAGGCTAACTGTACATCATCACTTGATTGTTAGTGTCAGTTTCATGTATTATCCCCGAGATTATATGCGACAAACATCAGCCGACATCCTTTCCATCAAACAAAGTCCTATTTATAGGTAACGATCATGCGATTTCGGCTGTTGTACAGGGTAATTCATCCCTCTTAACCAACAAACAACATCGGACCGACATATTGCACATCTCGTGGCTGTTGTAAAGGCAGGCGGTTCGGGTTCCCGCCCGTGGCACCTGACGTGTCCACCGCCGGGTAACGGCCATTCTATATTGTTGGCTCGCCACAACACTTAAATCACTAGCGATAATCTTACCTTACACTTTAAAATATGCTATTACTCAAATCCATGTTGCAACCGTATCCACCACATTACCGTCTATATCGGCACGCAGCTGTAGTCGGGCGTACGCACCCTTATACTATTATCGCTTTTTCAACAAACGGATGCATTTCGCACACGGGATTCACTGATGGCAACTGTACACCTGTTCGGAAGCGTCGCTACAACTCGACGATCCGACGATGAGAGTGAACTACACATACGTTCAGAGATCTACCAATCATAACGATGATAATCTGCACGAGTCTACCCTGAATTGTGTCAATTGACGAAAGCAGAGATGACTTGGGAAGTCGCATCACCCGCTGACACGCATCAGTGGTCCAGCTGACCAATTCCCACTCACCAACAGTCTATACCAATCAACCGAGAGATATTGCATACAATTGAACAAGATACGTTGACCGATGACTGCAATGCAGAACCGACTTTGTTAAAGCTGCAACTACAACATCACGTTCCCCCTTAACGTGTCAAGTCACACCAGAAGCCCCAAAAAATCAAAACACTGTATCTGAGTCAACTTAGTCACATATTCTGCGATCAAATTCACATACGATTGCATTCCTCATGCCAACGGCAGAGACCACAGTGTACATAGGGAGGAGAGCCAGCCCAGTTGAAGCTCAGTTCCGGCAGAGAAGAAGAGGAAGAAGACGGGGAATAGTTGGCCCATAACCAAAGCTTACTTCCGGCAAAGAAGAGGAAATTTACAGTCGAAGCCTTATGTGATGCTGAAGGTCGAGGTCTGGGGACTGTGACACCTGAGGTCAGATGCAATTTCGAATGCTACTAAGAGCCCCTACATGACGAATTATCAATATCGAGTCACCATTTCGACAAATAACGCCTCCAGAAGCAGACGAATACGATGATCAATTCTGATGAGCAATTACAACCTATTGGGATGACCGAGTCGGATGACACCAATTACCCTATCGGCGGAGGCAAAGTTGTACACCAACCGGCTGTACAACAGTCAATCGAGCGTTGTACCGGCAGATACGAGATTGCCAAATTACATAACCAGTCAGCCGATCAGGAGATCAGCAACCGAGCATGATTTCATTCGACCTCGGACAAGTGTCCACCCCTCGGACAATTGTCCACTCTCCACAGTTTCTGCCTTACGTACCCGGAGTCTCTAAAGATCCAGCATTTGTTGGCCGAGGATCTGAGATCAACGGCTTTATGCCTAAAGGACGGTTTGGCCAATTTGTTCATTGTATATATATACATTTGTAACTCGTCACATCTCGTTGTGGATGTACAGTCTTGAGGATCCCAAGTAGACAGGGGGCTTGATAGTCCTGAGAACATACGCGGAGAAGGGGGAAGTACTGGCTGCAGATCTCAACTGTACTCTGCCATCGGAATTACATTTTATCAAAACGTTCTGAATGCAGATCCCATTCGTACTCTGCAGTTGGAGCATAACACGATGCGTACTGAAGAGTGTCCGAGGTACTATACTGGGAGCACCGCATATATGGAGACCTACCCTGCAGGTTGGGCATCATGGCACTCGCCCTTTTACAGGGAGTTTACATTAGGGTTGCTGAGGGCTACGGGAGAGCGGTCTCACAGAGGGGAATACCCTCGTACACCGGACGAGCAAGCAGGAGTGGTGCCAGTAGTTGCGGCAGAAGAGCGTCCACTTATGTGATCCTTGATTGACTGCTACTGACTCGCCGAGACACGAAGGGAGCAAGCCATCCACCTATGGCTCCATTGTAATCATACATTTGTATCGCTACTTCTGGATTCACAGTTCACCCCTTGCATCCTCTGTTGCATTACCAATGGGGCTAATACGACTAGATGGAGCTAGAAAAATGCGATGGCACCCATAGTGCTACTGGAGGCCTTACAATCAGAGGTCTTCGGATTACCGCGAGAATGGAGTACAGACAACCGAAGATACCGCTGTCAGAATCTTGGCTGTGAGACGGGCCTGAGGCCTTCCAGAGGCTTTGCAAAGGCACCGCGGCACGGAGACTTTCGCATAAACATGCATGCCACCGATGTGTAATGGCACGGCACATTATATGCCCAGCGCCGGGCAACTGCACTCATATAGTCATCGCCACGACGCTTAGATCTTTACCGGAAATCTTGCTACTTACTTCTCCACTACTATCACTCGCATCCACGTTTGCAACCGTATCCTATGAATACCATACGTATGCCTATGAGGCCGAATGCACGCGTACATGCCCTTACACAAGTATCACTTTTTCAGTAAATGGATACGTTTCGCTCACGGGATTTCGCAAGTGTACCCTCTTTCCGACCCGCCACATCATATAGTCAATAATTGTCATTACCACCTTTGAAACGAGATATGGAAGCATGATTACTGCGAGCCCAGAGCCTTGATCATTTCATCATTCAATTGAGCCACTTCATGGCACCCGAGACGAGTTCAGAGACCAATTGGCGCGCCAGACGTGTCACCAGCGGCGAAGACGATAATTAGCATGCGTACAGGACCGGACTATTCGACCCTGCCAGCGAGAGCAATCGAATACGATAGATAGAGTTCAGTTTGAACACCATTCCTACGAGTCAATTGAGCGCGATCATCAGTCAGAGAACCTACAATCAATGGCGCGATTTTACCCCTGAATCCGCCATACCGAGAACCAAAGGTGAAGTCGAAAGAGGAATTATGACTCAATTGAGCGCGATCACCAGTCGAAGAACCTACAATGGAAGGAGTCACATTACCCCTGAATGTGGCCAATTCGAGCACCAAAGGCGAAGTCAACAGACGAGTTACAAGGCAGCACAGTTACAATGTCATGCCTTCTAATTGAGCGAATTCCACCGACTTCAATTGGCGTGTACACCGACCGCCCTAGCAACCTCGAGGAAGCCCACTTGCACAGGGATTCAACGGCCAACTGTACTTACGGATACGCAACTCCAGCGAAGCACGCCAACGGAGATAAAGAATACAATACACGAAACCCACCTACGGGGGAGGATCACCCAACTACAGAAGCACTCTTACAGCCGCGAACGTCTGCACGAGCGAAGTGCACTTATGGAGAAACCCACGATTGAAGCACATTTTCGATGAGAAACTTTCCCTTGGATGAAGCGAACTTATAACGGCAATGGAAGCGCTCCCTCCCCAGAAACGAAAATTGCAGCGGAGGATCGCTGCACACCGGAAGTGCGCTTACGGTCAAGAGCTATAAAATTCTGCCGACCTCGTACGATGACTTCTCAGAGCACAATTGTTATGGACATTCGAAGTCCACCTACCCCGCTGTATTTCACTCAGTTCATGAACTCTATCTTCGAGACATACACGGAGAGAGGCAACGCATTCGAGCTCTTATTGAATGCGGCGCTACCAGCCTCTGTGTTTTGGTTATAATGATATTGTATTCACTCTATTTAGAGTATTGTTGACTAATGATTTGGCCCGGCGGCTTACGGCCCCCATTGGCCTCGCCTGCCCCCACCAGCCTCGCCTTCCCCCACCAGCCTCGCCTGCCCCCACCGGTCTCACCTGCCCCCACTAGCCTCGCTTGCCCCCATCGGCCTCGCTTGCCCCCGTCGGCCTCGCTTGCCCCTGTCGGCCTCGTCTGCCCCCATGGCGAGGAGGACGGCTCGGCACTCGTACTTGGCATTGGGCTCCGGCTTTGGCAGTCGGCATTGGGTTTTCCTTCTCTCTGTATCATATATAAAGTCCAAACTTTGCCTTCTCTTTGTATCGACAGACAATTCATCTTCTTCTCCATCATCTTCTTGTGTCAACAGGTTATGAGCCCGGCGCTGAGCTGAACTCGACGCCTACTATTAGTATTTGGTACAGCCTCTCCTCTGCCCCTGTTCCAGTGGATCGAGCCAACATCTCTTAATCTTTGTTTATCGTTTCTCCTCTGCCATTGTGCTGCATTGGACTGAATCGACGCCTAGTAGTAGTGCCCCTCTTTATTGTTTCTTAACCTTTGCCCTCTTGATTGTCTCGCAAACCTCCGCCATGTCGACCATGGCTACAAAACTCAATGAGCCGCGCAACTATCAACAATGGGCCATGGAAGCGAAAGCCATACTACGTGCGCAAGGCCTCTGGAAATACGTGTCGGGAGAAATGCGTGTTCCCCGGCCCCCGATTGTAGCAACAAGCGTCGCCTCGACTACTCCCACAGCTCGTGACCCCCGAGATACCGGTTACGACTTCCTCCCTGAATCGACTGACACGTCCTACCTAAATCAGTTCTACCACTTCCTTCGCGATTGGGAACGCTGGCAGATGAACAATGATAAGGCATGCGGACAACTCACCTCCCTGATGGAGTCAACAATCCAGATATGGTACCAAGACCTCACTGAGCCGAAACGACTCTGCGATACAATCAAAGCCGACTTCGAAAAAGTCATCAAGCTCAACGGTCGATACAAGATGGCGAAGCTCACATCATGTCAAATCGAGTCATATCCCTCAGTCACCGAATGGATCTCAGCCCAGGACAAGATAATCAATGACCTTGCCATATGCGACATCACGACGGAAGACTGTTGGAAGAAATTATACATCACGCCCAACATCCCGAATACCGAAGAATGGCGAACCTTTGCATCCACACTCGGGGTCACTGAGAAGGCCGACACGGTGGCGAACATTGTCACCCACCTCCTGTCCTTCGAAGCCAGCCTCCGCAGGGCCCGTGGTCTTGCTCCAGATGCAGCACTATTTGTAACGGAGAAAGGTCGGGGACGCTATTCAAAGGATAAGAAGGGCGATGATTGGAAGAGCCAAGTCATATGCCATGGATGTGGAGTCAAGGGCCATATGAAGGCGAAGTGCAGGAGCAAGCATAAGTGGGCCTTGTATGAGAAATCTAAAAGTGATGCTAACCTGGCTTCGACCGCATCAACCTCTACTGCGGAGTCAGAGTCGTTCCTCTTCTCGGTCATGAATTCTGACCCTACCCCGGACTCCACGCCAGACTCCGTGATCACGCTCAATGTGGAATCGGCAAATCGATCTGCCGATTATTGGATTCTTGACACCGGTGCGACAAATCACATCCCCGGCAACTGTCACCTCTTTGAGACCTTTCACTCCATGGCAAAGGGGGAGCATCAGTTCAAGAGAGCAAACAACAGCTTTTTCGATGCCGAAGGCTCTGGAACCATTACGTTCTATGTCGACAGGCCAAATGCAAAGCCCGCAAAGATTGTCATGCAACATGTCCTTCATGTGCCAGCCTGTGGCACGAATAACCTCCTCAGTATCATCCACTTAATGCGGAAAGGAGTCAACTTCGATTTTAAACTCGATGGAGCTACGGCGAGCCTTGGGTCAGTCCTCGTCTAAGAAGCACCGCTCATGAACAGTCTATTCGTCCTCAGAGCATCTACAACCTCGGCCTCGGTCTCAAAAGCCTCGGTAGCAGTAGATGATCCACCGCGCACCACCCCGAGCTCTGTTCCCGAGACCTCCGAGGCCTATTCCAACATTCGGCCTGCAGTTGATGACAAGGATATCCTCATTTGGAATGCTCGCCTAGGCCATCTCTCTTTGCCAGCTATCAAACGGCTCCCGAATACAGTCAAAGGTATCCAATTGCATGATAAGAGCCCATCGACATGCACTTGTGAGGCATGCATCATGGGCAAGATGTTCCTGAAGCCGTTCCAGCCCTCAGAGGACAAGGCAAAGACTCGACTTCTAGAGTTGATTCACTCAGATGTGATCGGGCCAAAGTAGACTCAGACGATGCCCGGCTACCGATATATTCTTATGTTTACCGACGACCACTCGAGGTACACCGAGGTCTACTTTATGAAAGCCAAATCTGAGGCTCCAGCGAATTTCAAGGAGTATGTGGCGAAAGTGGAGAAGCAACACCCAAAGTCGAAGGTGTGTCAAATTGGAGTTGATGGTGGAGGCGAGTATGCTAGTCATGAGAAGATTCATGAGTACTTGGCAGAGGAAGGCATCATTAGGGAAGTATCAGCCTCATACTCACAGCAGCAGAATGGCATTTCGGAGAGATGCAATCGCACAGTGCTGGACCCGGCGCGGTCTATCCTGAAGCATGCTGGGATGCCGAATAAGCTCTCGGGCGAAGCTGTGTCCACAGCAGTCTACATCAAGAATCGACTACCATCCCGAGCTCTCCCCAATCCCAATTCGACGCCATTCGAAAGATGGACGTGGAAGAAGCCCGATATCTCCCATCTTTGAACTTTTGGCTGGCTAGCATTTGCATGGATCCATGGCGACCTCAGGAAGAAGCTTGATAACCACGGCTACAAGTGTGTACTCCTCGGCTACTAGGCAGAGACATCGACACAGTACCGAGTTATGGATGTCAATTCGGGCCGAGTGTTCATTGCACGAGATGTCAAATTTGATGAGTCTATCCTGTATCACCAGCTACTAAAGACTAAGCCTACAAAGATCGCTTTCGAACCAGCCGAACAGGATAAGGATTCGGAAATTGAAGAGCCTCCTAAAGTCGTGATACAGTCCCTGAAAGCCAAGGTACAGCCTCCGAAAGCAGGTGCGTTGCCTTGTGCGTTGTCTCGTACGATCAATCCAATAGACGACTCGGATGATAATCTCACACCGCCTCCAGAGACACCGCCTCCAGAGACACTTCCTCCAGAGAAACTGCCTCCAAAACATAGAAGTAGCGGAAGAACTGCAGCCAATGTCAGCATAGTCATGATGATCGAGCAAGGTCCTAAGACATACCGTGCAGCACTGGATGAAGAGGATGCAGAGCAGTGGAAGGAAGCTATCGGCAAGGAAGTAGCATCAATGGAAAGTCCTGAGGTTTTCACCTTCGTTGAGAGAGTCCCAGGAGGTGCTCGTATGATTGGAAGCCGTTGGGTTATGGGAAGAAAGCTAATGGCCAATGGGACAATTGACAAATGGAAAGTTTGACTTGTCGGCCACGGCGATCTCCAAAAGCCTGGTGACTATAATGACATCACCTCTTCAGTCATTGATTCGGCCTCGATTCAGCTTGCCCTCGGCCTTGCAGCAATGCACGACCTTGAGATCGCCGTCCTCGACATCCCGACTGCCCTCCTTGGCATCCCTCTGCATGAGACTCTCTATATGCGCCTCCCTGAAGGCGAGTGGCCTGATCCATATGGCCGGGCCAGACCCCTTGTCAAATTGAATAAGACTCTCTATGGCATCAAGCAAGCGAATTGGGAGTACTATGAAGAAGTCATTGACTTTAAAGATGACGATCTCAAGCTCCAAGCCTCAATTGCAGCTCCCGGTCTCTTCTTCGGTGGTATTCTCGACGCAAATGGTGCCTTAATCCCAGTCTACGTCGACGGTATCATGATCATCGGCACATCGGCACTTGTCGGCTCCATTTTATCTCAACTGTACAATCGATTCAAGGCCGCTGGCCAAGTCCCTGTGCCTGACACCTTCCAATATCTCGGCATGATGGTCACTCGGGATCGCAGCAAACAATCAATTGCCATCGACCAGATCGGCTACATCAACCGAGTACTTGACCGCTTTGAGATGGCCGACTGCCGGAAGCGCTCAACTAAGATGGAGATTGGCTACAAGCCACATGTCATACAGCCTGCGCTTGGAGAGCAGCCCTTCGACGCTAGAACGTACCAGAAAGCCATTGGTTCAATTCTTTATGCCGCTCTCGGTACTCGTCCAGATATCACATATGCAACCTCAGTCTTAGGCACATATGCCGCCCAACCCTCGACTCTACACTGGGAAGCCGTGAGACACCTACTTCAATATATACGAGGCACATCTTACTACAATTCAACGATCTACGACTCAAGCCTAGGGCATGACTCAAGCCTTGGGCATGACTCTCAGTCAATCTTGTGCTACACCGATGCAGACTTGGAGGGAGAAGCAGACACGAGCAAGTCCACCTCGGGAATCGTCGTCTACGCCCTCGGAACCCTCGTCATGTGGAAGTTGAAGAAGCAGAGCGTAGTAGCCCAATCGACAATGCAAGCAGAGGTGATTGCCACAGCGTACGGCAAAGTGCAGATCGACTGGCTGCGAGACCACATCTCAGAGATCGGAATTGGCAGATTCATCAGGCGTATTCTCAATGACAGCCTAAACTGCGTTACGACTCTCGACTTGGGCAACTTCCAATCTGATAGCCGGCACCTACGACTCCGGTACCACTCAATTCATGAAGCTATTGCCAAAGGCGAGATTGAGATCAAGCACGTGGCAGGCACGGAGATGCTGGCAGATGCTCCGACTAAGGCCCTCGGGGGAGTCAAACTCGGCGAATTTGTGCAGGAGATTGGACTCGGCTAGGATCACGGGCAGTACTTGGATTTCCTTTGTTTCAGATTATGTATTTGGATTTGTACTGTTTATTTTGGATCCAGGTTGGATCTACACTGTATGCTTGGATTTCATTTGGATTTGGGATTTGGAACTCGGAGGAGGATCTTAGATTTTCGTTTGTTTCTTTGGTTTTGTTTCACTTCGTCTGGAAAGCCTTCGGCCAAAGGGGGAGTGTTGACTAAGGATTTGGCCCGGCGGCTTACGGCCCCCATTGGCCTCGCCTGCCCCCACCAGCCTCGCCTGCCCCCACCAGCCTCGCTTGCCCCCATCGGCCTCGCTTGCCCCTGTCGGCCTCGCTTGCCCCTGTCGGCCTCGTCTGCCCCCATGGCGAGGAGGACGGCTCGGCACTGGTACTCGGCATTGGGCTCCGGCTTTGGCAGTCGGCATTGGGTTTTCCTTCTCTCTCTTTCATATATAAAGTCCATAGTTTTCCTTCTCTTTGTATCGACAGACAATTCATCTTCTTCTCCATCATCTTCTCGTGTCAACAAGTATGACAGGCTACGAGCCTCTTCATGGCGCCCAGACCGCTTCGGCGACTTGGACTGCCATCAGAACCGGCATACATCGCCACTTTCGGTCTTGATAACCGGGTATGATGTCGGCGTAAGATAGTCGGAAAACGACAATCTCGTGTCTGTATATTGAACATTAGGCGCTGGTTGACGAACCGGATGTCCTCGTTGTGCCAATGGTGGCTTATGATCTCGTACTTGGTTCCAACCTAGGAATCCTGAAATCGACTGGTCTAAAGGCTAGTCGTTAGATTTGCGGACGCCGGGTCGGAATCCCGGAAATGAGCAAACTATCACTTCGCTACCCCAGGGAGATGGAAGTGCGGAAGACGGTGCTTGTGAACCACCCCCAGCTGTATATATTCAGTTCTTGGTGGCCACCGCATTCGATGACCTACCTGCTAAAGAGGTCATCACAGCCCTCGCCATACAAATTGACGAGGGCACCGGTCTGCTGCGAGCATCAACAATGTCGGAAGGTGTCACCTCGGAAAATTAGGTGGGACGAGCCCCGGTTGATGCTGAATGGGCGAGCAGGGAGCAGCGGCGGTAGTTGCGGCAGAAGGGGGTCCGCAGGGGAACCCTGAATGACTGCTACCGGCTCGCCGAGACACGAAGGGAGTGCTTGGACGACGTGGCTTGGCCCTATTGTGGCGAACCGTTCCGATCCGGGCTCCTGGATTTCCCTTCCACCTTTTCCATCCTTTCTTTCATCCATTTGGCTAACAAGGATAGAGCAGATTTAGAGCCGTACGAATCCGTGCGGGTCTGCAGTTGGGAGATCATCCCCTCAGACGTATGACAATTCACAGCGGTGAAGCGCACGTAGAAGCGCCGGATATTTATAAACTACAATTGGAAGCCCGGAGCTATTGTTGAGACTACGGGAATTGGACTTACGAGCGTCGATATGCCTATCCCGGGGATGCTCGGAGATGGATGACAATCAGTCTTTTTGACTATTGCGATATACACGAGGTTATGTGGAATTCTACCCTACTAAATATACTTACTTTCGATGATAAGCTACAAGACTATCAATTGAGAATGCAGAGATCCAGATAAACGATGTACCGGCGGCATGACCCCACCGAGTACAATCCCGAATACCATTGCAAGATGCCTAATCAAGCAGCCTTATGGCAGAGATTCCAACGCCGAATTTGTTACGAAGTTACATTACCGAGAATACTATCCTGAATGAGATCCCGACTCAGTGATCTCAAGCTTCATAAATACGATGGCAATTGACAACTGCAAATCGACTTCGGAATCAACATCAAATCGAATCCTTCCAATCGATATTCCCTACGAAGCCGTATGAGACTAGTCGCCAGCGGAGCAACGACTTTCAAAAGAGGGGGATGACCGTACCGCAATCTCAAACAACCCCTACCGCAAACAATTGCCGTACCGGAAGTCCAGGAACGAACCACCGTGAGATACATTCATCAATTGAGAAGGCTAGCAGCGGCAAGTGCACCGAGGGATGAATCGAATAGTGTACTCAGAGATCGACGATAAAGAACGACGATATGTGCACCGAGTCAAGTGATGGCAAGCACACCTACAGATGAATCAACCAGCACACCCGGAGGAGAGCCAGCGAGCGCACCCCGCGATCTGAGACGATAAGCTCACCTAGCATACGACGGACGTCCAATATACCTGCAAATCCACCGGAGAAAAGATGGTAAGCCAAAAGAGCGTGATCCATGCCGAACAAGTGCAAATACGGATACCGAAGCAGTTCCGAACAAGATACCAAATGACTGTAACATGGCTACCGAAGCAGTTCCGAATGAGATACCAAACGACTGTGATATGGCTACCGAATTGGTCCCGAACGAGATTGACTATGACCACCGAACGTACTGAATATCCTACCGAATGGCATCACGAGAGACAGCCACGATAACTACCAAGAGATGATCACGGAGATCTCACAGTGACGAATATCACTGCCGAAGGACTTCACATTGAGATCGAGAGGATTACCGGGAGCCCTACCGTACCAAGCCACTGACCAAGACGCTTACCGAATGGCGTACCGAAGGATCAAGAAACTATCGCCGAACGGCATACCGAACTGAATTCTAAACGACCATACCCGAGGCCTACCAAATGACTACCGAGAAGGAAATGGATATTCTACCGAAGCTGCCTACCGAGATGGCCACAGAGAAGTCGAGCAAGAACGCACCACAGCTATCATCCGAATGACTTTCACCGAGAAGTAGTCCACCGAGACCCTACCAAATGCCAAATCAAGAGATGGCGAGATCTACAAATGCAATGTACAAAGCGGCTTTCCCAGAGCAGAAGAGCTCTTCTTACATGGTGAGTATGACCTACCGAGATGTTAACGTGTTAGAGTTGGATCAATGATATACCACCCACGCCGATGCAATTGGCGTCAATTCTGCCCACCCCGAGTGGTCACCGCGAGTGCTATATGCGAATCATAGTCACGATGCCAGGAGCGAAAGCTCACAGCATTGTCCGAAGTCAAGACGGGATCCACGTGATGATCGACTAATTCACCGACTTTACCCTGGCCAATTCCGATGATGGTCGATGCATTGAATCAACTTTACGAAACCAAAGCCGAACCTAATTACGTGTCGAAGCATCAATGAATCCCAATTCCAATTCGATTACAATCCCGAATCACGATTACACTGCTACCGAGCCACGACGACAATCAACAATCAATATGATGGAGAAGTCGTCGACGGAGCAACGAATTTTCAAAAGAGGGAGATAGCCGTGTCAGACCAGTCAAGTCCTGCAGACAAGTCAAAAGCCCACGTGGAGGCAGTCTACCGAAACACGCACCGAGAAGTCGACCAAGATTCTACTGAAGCCGCCTATCGAGAGCGCGCACCCATGAAGTCGACCGAGATGTCTACCGAGAAGTCGACCAAGACTCTACTGAAGTCACCTATCGGGAGCGACCTATGAAGTCGACCGGATGGTCACCGAAGCGGACTTTGAACGACGATTACCGAATCTTGATGCATCTACAAGTCAATGCCGAGTACCGATGACTACCGGCTGCAAGATATACTCTACAGATCATGCGGAAGCATTGCACAGAGCTCAGACAGCGCTAGCACGCTTGAACCTGGTAAGTATAACCATCTTTAGAGAAGCTCACTTGTTAGATGTCGACGAACGAGACGCGACTACATGCACTTGACGTATACGATCAATGATCACCGATGGCTACGACCGATGCCGGCAGCGTAAGCTCCCATCAATGCCGAGTCACGAGCGGAAGCTCTCTACCACCCTGACGATTCCAATAACGACCTACACCGAGATATATGAGCTACGGGTATGGATGGTCGGCGGAGTATGGGTTCGGAAGTCGAGATATGGAGACGGGATCACTTTTGGATGTTTTCTTGTTGCTCTTTTCTCTTCTCTTCTTTGGATCTCGGCCCGGTACAAATGGCGTCGGCATGGGTTTTTACCACCGCCACTGGAGGTGGAGTTTCCCCGTGCGCCGGATCCGCCGAAAAGTCGCCATTCAGCAGTACCGATCGGTTGTGGGACTTATGGGTTCGTACGATTGCGTGCGTAGGATGATTGTTCATTCCTTGTTTCCCTTTCCTTCTCTTCTCTTCTTATTGGATTTCGGCCCAGTACAAATGGCGTCGGCACGGGTTTTTACCACCTGCCACTGGAGGTGGAGTTTCCCCGTGGGCCGGATCCGCCGAAAGGTCGCCCTGAGTGGTACCGATCGGTAGCGGGACTAATGATTTCGTACGAGTACTTACGCGACAGGAATGTATAATGCTTCCTTCCCTTTCCTTTCCTTGTCTCTTGTACGGTTTATGCAGCCCAGGAGGTCTGCGCATAAAGAGGGGGATAATGTAACGGCCGCACGTGACCCGGGGCCGGGTAGTGGCCATTCTATATAGTCGGCTCGCCACGAGCCTTAGATCTCTAGCGATAATCTTACCTATACATCTACGTCTACTATCACTCGCATCCACGTTTGCAACCGTATCCTATAATTACCATACGTATGCCTATGAGGCCGAATGCACGCGTACGTGCCCTTACACGATGATATCGGTCATGCAGAAGGCGATCTTTATAGAGCTACTAAGAGCTATGGCGGAGGCCACGGAATTTGGAATACGATCTACTGCCTCGGGCGATGCACGAGGTTATGTGGAGTTTTACCCTTCTCATGACCCCTTTCGTTAGATGACAAGTTACAAGACTAGCAATTGAGTGCAGAAGATATACAGAGACACAGATACGTGATGTACCGGCGGCATAACTCCACCGAGTACATTCCCGAGGGCTATGTGCAGATACCTAACGACAAAGCCGAATGCCGAATACGATCCCGACACTGATTCGGAGATCCCGTGTTACTGAACTACGGAAGAACGTTATACCAGTCATTCAACCACGATGATAAGTCAATATTGCGCCGATCCAAGCCGTATGAGATTAGTCGTCAGTGGAGCAACGATTTTCAACAGGGGGATGACCATACTGGAATCAACTTCAGCCTCAACTGCGAGCAATAACCGTACCGGAAGTGCTGAGAGGGGCCAAGGCGAAGCGCACTTACCGGCAAAGAAGGCTATAGCAAGCGTACCTGGAGGGAGCATACCAAGAGAAGGCTTAACGAATGCACCATGCAGGAACGAAGCACCGTGAGATTCATTCATCAATTGAGAAGGCTAGCAGCGAACAACGATAAGTGCACCGAGTCAAGTGATGGCAAGCACACCTACAGATGAATCAACATGCACACCCGGAGGAGAGCCAGCGAGCGCACCCCACGATCTGAGACGATAAGCTCACCGAACATACGACGGACGTCCAATATACCTGCAAATACGCCGGAGAAAAGATGATAAGCCAAACGAGCCTGATCCATACCGAACAACTGTGATATGACTACCGAATTGGTCCCGAACGAGATTGAATATGACCACCGGACGTACTGCATAGCCTACCGAATGGCATCACGAGAGACAGTCAAGATAACTACCAAGAGATGATCACCGAGATCTCACAGCGACGGATAGCACTGCCGAGAGACTTCACATTCAGATACAAGGACTATGTGGACGCATGCAGCAAAAGATATGGCAACTCTTGCACCGCACCATTCAAGGCATCCAAGGGGAATTCGTGAGGAAGAGCGGTTCTGGCTCGAGGAGCATTGGAAGAGGGTGAGAGGAAATGACAGGGTACCCGGCCGTGAGGAACCACACAAATTGAGTGCATCTACAAAATCTCGGAAAGAGCGAGTGAGACCAAGAGCTGGGAAAGACAGAGAAGTCGAGTTGAAAATTCTAAATGCCTACATCGAAACAAACCCAGCCAATGGATTCATCCAGCAATCATCGCCTGCTCCAGCGCCGATCTTATTCGCGAAGAAGAACAACGGCCGACTACTGCTGTGTATGGACTACCGAGCCGTCAATAAAGCCATCTCCCACTGATCCCGGAGATGCTCCACAGGACCTCAGTAATGCCTATCACCTCATCCGAATCAAGGAAGGCGACGAGTACAAAAAAACTGCCTTTAGCACCCGGTACAGGTAGTTCGAGTCCCGAGTCATGCCGTTCGGGTTGACGAACGCACCAGCTACAACACCAATAAAACGAGATCAGTCGTCGGCAGAGTAACGACCATTAAAGAGAGGGATGACCCTACCGGAGGCGCCGGAATGAAGGACCAGAGTGCACTTAACGACAGAGAAGTCCAGCGGCACCCGGAGAGCGGGGACCAGGGTACCAGAAGAATCAACATATGCACCTAGCATCCGGAAGATGATAAACCCACTTGATGTCAGGGGAAAGTTGTCGACCGAGAAGTCGACCGGAGAGTCACCAAAGTTTTCTTCCGAAAGGTCACTACCGAGAAGTGGTCTATGTGATTATTACGGAGTCAAGATGCTCCGAGATTCAGTATAATGCGGCTTCCGAGAGGGAGAGCGCGCCGAATTATACCTAGTAAGTATGTCCATATCAGAGAAGCTTACGTGATAGATATCACCAATGATATACCGTCAACGCCCGATGCAATAGGCGTCCATTCTGCCACCCCCAAGTGGTCACCGCGAGTGCTATATGCAAATCACAGTTACGCTGCCAGGAGCGGAAGATCACATTATTGTCCAAAGTCAAGATGAGATCTATGTGATGATCAACTATTTCACCAATGTTACCCGGGCCAATTCCTATGATGAGATTTTACGATTACATTCCCGAATCACAATTACACTGCTACCGAGCCGCGATGGCAATCGACAATCAATAAGATGGAGAATTCTTCGACCGAGCCACGAATTTTCAAAAAGAGGGAGATAGCCGTGTCAGACCAGCCAAGTCCTACAGACAAGTCAAATGCGCATGTGGAGGCAGTCTACCAAAACACGCACCATGAAGTCGACCGAGAAGTCTATTGAGAAGTCGACCAGTCAAGTCCTACCGAAAAGCCAAAAGCCCACCGGGAGGCAGTCTACCCAGACACGCACCGAGAAGTCAACCGAGAAGTCGAGCGGCAAGTCTGCCAAGTCGACCAAGACTCTACTGAAGCCGCCTAACGAAAGCGCAACCATGAAGTCGACCAGTTGGTCACCGAAGAGGACTTCGAAAGACAAGTCAATGCCGAGTACCGATGACCACCGGCTGCAAGATATATTCTCCAGAGCATGCAGAAGCACTGCACAGAGCTCAGACAGCGCCAGCGCGTTTGAACTTGGTAAGTATGACCATTTTAGAGAAACTTACGTGTTAGGTGTCTACGAATGAGACTACACGCAATTGACGTATACGATAAATGATCAATGATCACCATAGGCAACGAACGATGCCGGTAGGGGAAGCTCCCATCGATGCCAAGTCATGAGCAGAAGATCTAACTTGATGATTCCGACAAACACCTACGCCGAGATACCAGCTACGGAAATAATGGTCATTCGGAGAATGGGTTAGGAAGTCGAGATATGGAGACGGAATCACTTTTGGATGTTGTCTTGTGTATCTCATCTCTTCTTCTCATCTTTGGAAATCGGCCTGGTTCAAATGGCGTTGGCACGGGTTTTTCCACCTGCTACTGGAGGTGGGGTTTCCCCGTGCGCCTGATCGGCCGAAAGGTCGCCCTGTGCGGTACCGATCGGTAGCGGGACTTATTTGATCCTACGAGTACGTACACACAACGTTTATTTAATTATTTCCTTCCTTTGCTTTCCTTTCCTTTTCTTGTACGGATGGCTACAGCCCAGGGGGTCTGCTCCGAAAGAGGGGTATGATATAACGGCAGGCGGCTAGGGTTCCCGCGAGTGGCACGTGACGAGTCCAGGGCCGGGTAACGGCCATTCTATATAGTCGGCTCGCCACAACACTTAGATCACTTGTGATAATCATACCTTGAACTTTTACATATACTATTACTGGAGTTCACGTTTGCAACCGTATCCACCAAATTACCGTCTATATTGGCACTCAGCCGTAGTCTGGCATACTCGCCCTTACAGCTGTGGGAAACCCCTGCAACTTGCCGCTATACGCAGCAGGATGCATCTTGAGTATAACGATCATATTAGCAGCCTAATATTCCATTCTGATGTAAAGCTAACTATATAATCAGCGGGGCTTCCCATATCTTTTCGTTATCATCTTCTTCTCCGATTCCTCAGCATCAAATCATGGAAACACATCCACCTCAGCCAGGTCCAAGCTGATCTAAATCCGGCCGATGCGCAGATGGTTCGTCGAATACGTCCCTGATCGGCACACAGCAAGAATGTAGGCACCTGTTAGTCCACCGTGAGGGTGCCAATTCAGCCACCAAACACATGACCCAGGATACAGATTGGAAAATCGTCTGTAAGACTGGAAGCAGCACGAATGAGAAGCAGCATGCAGTTGGATGTGGGTATACCCAACCCGTGGTCAACGGCCGTCAATTGACTGTATGACATACAGCCGGTGTACACTAAGAGCTACGTGACCAATTTCTCGCTGCCAGTAACGGGAAACATCAATGGTTGACCGAGGCATTTGTCCGCACGGTCCGCGAAATCAAACATCATGTTGTTGCAAGCTCTGGCATTTTCACAGGTGAATTTCCTGAGAAACATCTTCGAGAGTGGAGGAAACAGGCTTTAATCACCTTAGAGGAGGCTACAGAAGCATAGGTGGTGGAGCTCATAGCTGTATCCCAGTGTTGGAAGGAGCAACTGATTTCTTGTCGGTATTGTACAAATCTGCAACGCTGGCAAGGCAAGGATGTCATGTACAGCTGGAACAGTTCAACATGCGCCTGGCCTTAAACATGGCCAAAATGGCCACATGTGGGTTTTCACGCGCCACAGTGGAGGAAATGCAATATCTGATCTAGTAACCACATGCCGAAGTCCAAGAAGAGAAGGAGCCGGGGGTTGAGTTACCTGGGCATACAATGGTGGAAGCTGCGATTGAAATACAACCAACTATGCTTCGTCAAAACCACACGCCTGGATGCCTTCCTTGCCAAGATGCCACCGCAAAGAATCCGGAGGCATGCTGGAGATGCCAAAGAACAGGTGCACCTTCACTCAACTGACGCAGACAGCAGACTCCAGAGCCGACCCCAGAGCCGACTCCAGAGCTGACGCCACCTCTGCGCAGAACACCACCCGCCTCAAGCGGTAACACTTCGGGTGCTCAAAGTCTCGAACTCCTTGAGTTGCCGGCGGGATATGCGCATTTGCATACTGCTGTTCCATGTGCTGAATCTTTGACTCTCGATGCATCTGCCAAGGAAAGCGAGCACAATACAGATTTCGATCCATATATGCTGCCTGATAAAGGAACATCCACTGGTTTGTACACAATCTGCTATTTGGTAATGCAGCTAACATTCATGTTGAAGACCGAAGCAGCCTAGTGAGCAAATCTGGCAGTGACGATTAGCATTATACGAATGGCACGGCCTTTTGGTGAGTATTATCATCCTGACTTCGCGGATACTGTAAAGTATATTTTGAAGGATATATTTATATGTAGTATTAAACAACAATGCAGTGATTAAGATGAAAGTAAATGAAAATGCTTACAAGGCTGCCAACTCGACGGGAATGATGGAGTACGTCAAATCAAATCATTGCAAATTGTAGATACACCGGTCGGAAAATGTGCTGCAACGGAGCGTCAACGATTCTTGGTGATGTCTCTTGGGTAATATTATGGGTGATTGGTTGCAAACAGTTATATACACAGTTGTTGGTGTCTTTATAGGCAAAAGAGACAGTGAAATGCTCCGGGCCCCATCATGAAAATAAGGGTCAAAGGAGCGTCAACAAATCTTGGTCATGTATCTTAGGTTTTCTGTGAGGCGATAGGTTGCAAATAGTAATAAACACCATATTCACTGGCTGTATAGACAATCCAGAAAGTAATACGGTCCCTGCCCCATCATGAAAATGAGCGTCAACGGAGCGTCAACGATTCTTGGTGATGTCTCTTGGGTAATATTATGGGTGATTGGTTTCAGACAGTTATAAACACAGTTGTTGGTGTCTTTATAGGCAAAAGAGACAGTGAAATGCTCCGGGCCCCATCATGAAAATAAGGGTCAAAGGAGCATCAACAAATCTTGGTCATGTATCTTAGGTTTTCTGTGAGGCGATAGGTTGCAAATAGTTATAAACAACGTATTCACTGGCTGTATAGACAATCCAGAAAGTAATACGGTCCCTGCCCCATCATGAAAATGAGCGTCAACGGAGCGTCAACGATTCCTGGTCATGTATCATTGGTAATCTGCGGGACGAAAGGTGTCAAATAGTCATAAATGAAGTATTGGCCGCCTTTATAGTGGAAACAGAACGTGAAAAACTCCGTGCCCCATCATGAAAATCAGCATCAACAGAGTTTCAATGATTCTTGGTCCTGTATTTTGAGTAATCTGTGGTGTGAGAGGTTGCACATAGTTATAATCAAAGTATTGGCTTCCTTTATTGGCAGAAGAGAATGTGAAATACTGCTTGCCCCATCTTGAGAATGAGCATCAAACGAGTGTCAACGATTGTTGGCCTTGCTTTATGGTTAATCATAACACAATGTGGCCGCTATTTTCTATATACGAGGTTTTGACCGGTATGGGACCCTGAAAGGCTCCAGAATGGTTAGTTGTAGCACGGTAAATAATATTGGTCGTTACTGTCACGGAGGATGTGGCGGGAATATTCCGTATAGATCAAGCAATCAAGGCTACAATATTCTGGTTTATGGATACTCTCGATCAAGCGCCACTCATACTACCGATGATGCAAGCCCAAGAACTGTTGACGCTCTTTTGACGCTCAACTTCACAATGGGGTAAGGATCATTTTACTTTCTTTTTTTGCAATAAAGGCGGCCGCTACTTTGTTTATGACTATATTTGACCTGTCATATCCCCAGATTACCAAAGATACACGACCAACAATCATTGACGCTCAGCTGATGCTAATTTTCAGGATCTGGTAGGGCGCATGTGTCTATTTCTCTCAATCATTAAGGCAGCCAATACGTCTAAAATGGACTGTAACGTATCGATTGCACTATTATACAATCGACAGTAGCATATCTGAATGCGACCATAAATGTGCAACCCACAACGCGGAACTGGAGAGTGGAACCGACAGGTCAACCCACACCAGGCAAAACCTGAGGTGTTGCGGGTACGGGTCCGGGTTTGCCCCAGCAACAGACAGCGGGTCAGGTGTTTGAACAGGTCTGGAACCGAACAAACACGTTTTTCAGGTCCACACCCGGACAGCTGGCGGGTTACCCGGACCCGTTGCTCACACTAGTGAGATGGGGCAATTGGCCTTCAGCTCTCTGTAGTCGTCTTTGCCCGCCTTGCAAATAACCTCGCCGCTAGCCGCCTTGAATACTGCTCGGTCCCTTTCCGTGCAAACGCCCGCCATAGTTCGGCTGACGATCCTGTCTTGGTCTGACTTCCAGAAGCGTCGTGTGGCGCCGAAAGACAGATTGTCCGGCCCTGATACATTTTTGACCGATTGAGAGAAAAGGCGTCGTTCAACCGCTTGCTCTGCGATGTGCGTTTGCGAGTTCCCTGCGGGAGGTTGTTTGTAGTACTGGTTGATGTCATTCGGAGCAAAGCACTCGCCCAACAGCATCCCCTCCTGCTGCACTGTTCTGTTTGCTTGCTTACCTTCTCTGTGCGTGAAGGCCTTCACAGTTGTGCCTGCCCGAGGGTTTGCATAACATGCCGCACTCCATACCGCGGCTGCGCTCAGGATTTGCAAGTACTTGCTCCACAATTTCATTTTGGACTGTCGATTTGACGTCTGGAATTCTGCATTGGCCCTAGCGGCCTCGTCGGTGTTCCGCCTACTCTTTCTTTCCCTTCCGACCGCCTTCCTTCTTTCCCTGATGTCGTCATTCCACCACCTCCTTGATGTGGTGCAGAACCTGATCTGTTGGATTTTGTTTATTTATACTGTATGCACTCTGATTAGAGTATGACAGGACCCAATATCCCGTCCGCCTCCGGGCGAGACGGCTAGATGGTGCAGCTCCCTCCTGCTTCCCATCGTCCCCTTTGAAACATAAAAAGCAAAACATTGAGCAGAACAAAAGATATCAATGAAAAGAGAGACAGCCCCGACTCCACACCGCCGTACTCACGCTCCTCCTGTCCGATCTCCTCCTACCCGCACTCCTCCTGTCTGCACTCCTCTTGCCCGCGCTCCTCCGTTTGGCGGGACGGTACCTTCCCAACGTCAGTGGCTGCCAGGAAGTCCATCACCACTTCGTCGCATATCTCCAGGTAAATCGGCTCAGAAAACTGCACATGTCGGCATCTGCCTGCTTTCCAGTCTGTGGCCTTCCCCACTGTTTTCCAGAGTGTCTTCTGCCGGTCTAGCCATCGGCTGCAGTGGCAGAAGTGATTCACCCACGTCTGAACTGCTCCCCCTCTGCACGACCAGCATATGGGGTCCGCTTGGTGCCCAACCTGTTTTAGGTACGCTCCAATCAGGGCATGTCCAATCTTAAGTGTATAGAACCTCGGAGCCAGTGACTTCATACTTGTCATTGGCGCAGGTCTCTTCTTCCGGCTTTGCCCATCAGCCTATAGCCTTAGGGCATGGAGCATCTCTTGGCTTCCCACTTTGCCTTCGCCGCCGTGCTTACTTCCGAAATTCGTTTAGCACTATTCGCTGCTGAAGTACATATACGGTCACATACTGTGTACCTTCGACCTTCTCGTGCCTTGTTCACCTGGCGGTCAGGCTGATTGTGCATGGGGATGCCTGTGTGTCCTGGGACACAGTGCATCACCATGTCAATGCCCTGGGCGGGCAGGGCCCTAGCATGCTCATCAATTGCTCGTACAGGCTGCTGCCCTGGCCCTGGGTCCAGATGCGCCGTCTGTCCGATGGCTGCCAGCGAATCACTGAAGATCGCCCCTGTTGTGACTCCGTGTGCTTGCAATGCCTCCGCTTTTACAGCGGCCTTCCAAAGTGTGACTCCGATCGCCAATAGTTCCACGTCGAATACCTCCATTCACCCAGTGCACAGGTAGCTTCGTAATGCCATCTAGCGTTCTCTACTCAGACCTACCAGTGCAGTTTGCACTCTCACATCGTCTGTTCGCGATTCGTGCGTCCACCATGTCCAGGTACCAGACGCTGACATTCCTTCCAGCTCTTTCTCCCATATCTTGGCGGCTCTGGTGGCCTCGGTGTCATCTTCTCGTATGGTGGTTTTTGCCGCAGTCTTCTCCCCAGCCTCTGGCCAGCGCATCATCACTGCTCTCCTACCGCGTGCGTCCTCTAACACTGCGACTCTGACTATTGGTGAATCAGGTGTGGGGTACTCAAAGAGCTCCTTCGACTAAGAGGCTTCGTATGCATTTACCAGCGTCGCCGTGAACTGTTATTGGCTACCGTCGAGGGCCACTGCTGCAGGTCCAAGCCGTGAGGCTCCGATAGGCACACCTCTCAGAGTTGTAGGCAGCGGCCCCATGGTGGATCGGGATTGACAATTTATGAGAAGCTGAAGGTCGTCCCGCTGGCTTCCTTACTTCGGATACCACCTGAGCTCCCTTCCATTCAGCATGACAGCCTGGACGCAGGCTATTAATACTGCTGTTACACATGCTGGTGAGACTCAATACGTTTGTGTAAGTGACCGGAGTGGTGCCACTGTGGCCCTAGCTCTCTTCATGCATCAATTATGATTCTCCTTGAAGGTCAGGTGGGCGTCCATCCAAACTCGCAGGCATCTTGTTGCTTCCTTGTTTCTTCTGACCAAGGTGTTCCCAACTATTATCTTTGCTGTTTGCTTCGGGCGAAGGTGCGACTAGTGGCCACGTCTGTGTGTGAAGAGAACGGCATCAGTTTCTGTTGTTCCGAATTCCAGCTCCCGCCATTCTGCCCACTCGATGCTCTTTCAGGCACAGGATTCCAGTGTTCTGACGACTTGACTAAGGACGCTCCTGATAATCATCCATCCTACATCGGCCAGGAAGGAGGGGCCATCGATTGTGCGATGCTAGTCTGCACCGGTGTTGTGAGCGCTGGAGAGTAAATTGCGAAGAGGATGGGAGTCACCGGTGAACCCTGTGGTATTCCAGAATCTACCGGGCGTCTTACCAGGAGATTGCCCTCGATTATGATTTCAATGTTTCGGTCTGAGAGAAAGCTTGCCATCCATTGTATATGGTCTCCATCAATCCCCTTGGTCATAAACGTGTGGACCAGTCTCGCACTCCCCACAGTCGGAAAGGATGCTCCGATGTCCATCAGGAGAACACCGGCTACACTGCCTGCTCTCCAGGTTGCATGTGCTCTGTCAACCATGATTGCCGCAGCTTCGATTGCCAATCATCTATTCCTGCTTCCACTGTGGCCGTCGCTCAGCACCCATCTTCTCTCAGCCTCTTCAGCTAGTAGCTCTGACCGCTTTTTCAACCGCCTTCCTTATGCAGCTCAGCAGGGAGATGGAGAGGTAAGCCTTGAGTTTCGTGTAGTCGTCCTTCGCTGGCTGGTGGATTATGACTCCAGTCGGCCGCTTCCAGACTGCTGGGTTTCGGCCCTTCCGGACGGCTGCATTGCCCAGCTCCACATTTCTGTCTTTGTCGTACATTGAGAGTCGGCATACGGCTCGCGAAGACAGTTTGCCTGGGCAACGGGCTTTTTCGACGGACTGCCACAAATGGGCTCTCCACACTGGTTGTCCAGCGACGGACTGGTGTGCTTGTCCTGCCGGGTGTAGTTCGAAGTATTAGTCGTACTTATTCGGGGGAAAGCATTCTCGTCTAAGCATCTCTCCTTCATCGGGAGTTGTGATTGCCTGATTCCGATCTCGATGGGTCATGGCCTACACGGTCAATCCTGCCTGTCTGCTGCCAACCTTCGGAGCACCCCAGACCTCGGCGACTCTCAGGTGTTTCAGATAGTCATTCCACATCTGATCGTTAGCTCTCCGGACTGACTTCTGCAGGTCGGCCTTGGCCTGGGCTTTCGCTGCCGACCTGCGCCTTCCTCTCTGCTCGCTCCAAAGTTGACACTTCTTCTGCTGAATCTCCCCATTCCACCATCTCTTTGAGTGTGCGTTGATCATGATTTATTAAACTGTGGTGTCAAGTACCTTCCGCAGGGATTCCTTGCACAACTCGTCTTTGCTCTCAACCTCGTCCCCCGTGCTTTCCGCTCCCAAGTGTGCCCTTTCCTTTGCATGGTCTCTCCCCAGCTCCTCAGCCACCTCCACATCCTCCTGCCACACGGCCACTAGATTCCACCACCCGACTTGTGTGCCCCGTGCTTCCTCCTGCATGTTGCAACGGCATTGTCAAGTATGTATGGTAAGAGTTGCCAGACGGTCACGTGAGATGTCCAGTGCCGGGTAACTGCGAACCTTATATTAACATCGCAATGCAGACTTAGCTCCGTACTGAATCTCTTTCCACTTACATATACATTTGATCTCACTCGCGCCTGTGTGCAACCGTATACCATACCATATCCCTGTACTGCCGAGCGCCCATACACTATATTTGTCTTTCAGTAATCGGTAACACTTTGCTCACGAGATCATGCAAATTTACCCATTAATTGACGCATCGCGACTGATCCACAATCAAAAATTTCAACCAATTACCCTCCATGCCTCCATAGAGAATACAGAGCAGCCAATTGCGTGTGTCTAACATGCATGGGAGCATTGAATCCCGTTCAAGCATCGCCCTGCCAAATCACACCTATTCCTACAGTCAACGTCTCAGTATCACCAGAAGACCAAATCAATGATGGCGATCCCGCCGACACTCAAGTTCACAAGGAATCCTGGGCTCCTGACGATCAAGAGGAAGACGAAGAGGAAGATGATTCAACTTTCCCAGAGGGCGCGAATAATCGAGGCAGAGACGACATCCTGTCAAAGATCACAGAAGACAACCAAATGGATATGCTTGAACAGAACCGGATGCTACTTAAACTTCTATTCGAACCACAAGCCGAATGGAATGAGGAGAGAACCCGAATGCTCACCGAACTCGACCACAGCCGAACCATAAACAGACAGGAGCATCCCGGAAATCAGTCCAGGATCATGAAGATGATTGACCGCTTACAGTACTGCGGCGGTGTGAGAGAGCCGGATAAGTTTCTCGAGACATTAACATCAAACTTTGCATCCCATAACCACCTATTCCCTGGAGGGGATCCCGATCAAGTCAAGTATGCAGTCTCTTTTCTCGACACCTGGAATAATCACCCAGATACGACTCAGCGACAGATAGAAAATACGGACCCATCCGAGTGGCCTAGCGACCTACCAGAGGACAAGGACCCGTGTTGAGAGAATTTCGAACTCTTCGCGAACTAGCGTCAAAAGATGTACGGAGATAAAGACAGATGTCTCAATTCGGCGACAAAAGCCATGCAGAAGTACCAGCAATTACCAAACGAATCAGTCTGAATTTACGCCAACCGCCTAAAAGCAGGTTGGAGAAGAGCCGGCTGGAGCCTGATAACGCACTAAGTGGTTCTGTACGACATTGCATGGGCGGGCCTGCGGCATGCACTGAAGACGAGAGTCAGACCTTGGATCTCCAGCGGCAAAGACAGGCTTGACACACTCGACCAACTCTTCAACTGTGCGTCGGCCTTGGAGTTCAAACCGGACGACAAAACGCCCGGCGGACAGCAACAGCAACGGCTAAGCCAAGTGGAGCAGTCTCAGTAAGGTGGCGATAAGAAATGTAATTTTCAAACCATCCATCTCCGAACCTGAGGGAAACACCCCCGGTAATTCCAATAATTCCAATACCGGTGATTCAAAATCGGGCAAGTCCAATAAATCCAGTGGAGGCAGCCGTGCCAACTTAGCACTAGCACCATGGCTTTCAAAGGAAGTCTATGAAAACCGAAAGGCAAACCTGCAATTCACTCGTGGCGGCAGTGGAGACCACAAAACCTACCGTTGTCCCAATTACGGCAAGACACACCCACCTGGACAGATCACAAGCAATCGCACCGGCTAGAACGGCAAACAAATCAATCGCCAAAAGTCATTCAACACGCGGCAGCTGAAACAGCAGGCCTGCACGTGACGTGTCCAGGGCCGCGTAATACACGCTTGATATAGTCGGCGCCACGAGCCTTAGATCTCTAGCGATAATCTTACCTTTATACTACTCTACATTATTGACATCCACATTTGCAACCGTATCTACTGATATACCTTCCTACGAGGCCATACACAGGCGTATGCCAGTACACTATTATCGCTCTTTAATTTCAGATACGTTTCGCATACGGGATTTCATGAATTACACCTTTCCGACGCGTCACAACGCGCAATTTGCGCGCAAGATATGATACAAACCTGGCTGCACTGATTGCATCAGCGAAGAGTCTAGATATGTCTATCGAATTGAGGTTAACGGTAACAGAGAAGATCTTGTGCGGATTACAGAGGCCAATCGGCCAGAGACGCGTCGTGACACCTAAGAAGGAGAAATCGTCTGGATTTGACAGCGACACATTGCAGAAGCAATGAGGCTTGATAAGTACACCCAATTGAGGTTAAAGGTAGAGACAATTGCTAGTTGATTCCAGCGGCCAACCAGCCAGGAGACGCGTCAGCGACCAAGTCAGTCGAAGTCAATTTCGACGGATTCATACGAGAGCTGGAAGGCTATCAATCGCAGCATCAACGAGATTCGATAAGTTACCTTCCCATTGAGTCAATTGATGATTGCAGGGACGATTCCATAGCCCATACCCCACAGAGTCGCGTCACCGGCAATGCCGAAGCCAGTCTTACTTCAGTTCACTTTTGATGATAGCCAATTAATGATAAACGGGTACATACCTCGAACGAAGTGCACCTACGGACGATCAGGGCGGATTTACGCGATACGCACGATTCACATCTGGCGGCGCCACTGATGGCAGTTCCTATCGCAATTACCTTCTGCAAGACTCAATGGGATCATCTACGTTACGGATGATGTTAGGAGTTTGCCGCCACGGTTACGGAAGTCTTACACGACTATATATGGTCAGCGGCGATGCATTGATACAACTATAATTACCGATTTCTTTCGTCAATTGATGGGCAGATTTCAGGAAGTGGAGCAGCGATCGCAGATCATACAATTCGCGATGACCATTGGCAATTATCACCTGATTGGACGACCGAATCGGATGGTTGTAAGGAGTGAGAGCCATCTTTGCCAACTCTACTCTATATCGTCAACCAAGTCAACGAAAGCGGATCAATCGCCAACAAGCGAATACGGATATGTGCCCATACGATGGCATACGAAGAGGGTTTCCAGGAATTCAATGGAGATGATTTTCATTTGTAGCCGGGATTCTCAGAATCCACGGGGCTACCGGTGGATGGACCGTCTGGGCACCCAGGTGACCAGCAGATTCAGCATGAATTTAAGGCGCGCAGATGTTCAATTGATGTGTTGTATCCCCTCGCGGGAATGGACAGTATTTGGTTGTCAGACAGTCCCAATAGGGTGTGACAAGTATGTGATTCGCTCAGTGAGCTTATTCGTACAAATTGGTGGCAGCCGCGGTGGACGCACTGTGTGAGCTGGAGAATTAGTGTCGACTTGCAAAGCATTCGACTTTTGGCTCTGCAACCCCAGGGTGAGCGGAAGAGGTGGCAGTGGACCGGGCAGGCCATCAGGTATGCCCCGGGAATGTACCTGGATCACGGCCAGGGAGGCGTGTTCCGAAGGAGGTGGCGGTGTTCCGGATATTTAAATACTTGGAGCCAATGCCTTTGACGATCAACTGGCCAGTGAGGAGGTCGTTTGGACGTTATTCCTAACAGTGGGAGTTCGTATAGGGCTGCTGGGAGTGACTATGGAAAGCATCTCTAGTGGTGAGATAGGCACCAGGCACTGGACGGGCGAGCAGGGAGCAGCGGCGGTAGTTGCGGCAGAAGAGTGTACCAACAATGCGGACCTTGAATGACTGCTACCGGCATGCCGAGACACGAAGGGAGTACTGCATGGCGGGGTTTGGCCCTAGTGTGGCAAACCGTTTTAAATCCGGGCTCCTGGATATTCCTTCATACCGCTCCATATATATTATGAATGAAGAACTAACGGTTGCAGATGGAGCCGGCACCACGACAAAGATGGTGCCTACAGACGATGGAGGACATATCCCGGCCATACACGGTGATTTGGTGGAGGTTTTCGGCACAGTGGCGAAGACACTCCAGCCGCATCGGTCAATTGACCATGCAATCGATTTGCAGCCCGGCTACACATTGCCATATGGGCGGATTACAATCAAGCGGAGTTGTGTTGAACAGAGTTTTCAGTTGAGTTGAGTCGAGCGGTATTCACGCAATTGCGTGGAATAAGATCACGTGCTCACCAAGCCGGATCATGCATTTGGACCTAAAGATCCCATGCCATATGGACGGATCGATGAGTGTGTATTTTCTTATGATGACGATATGTCACCGGATTATGGGACTGTGGTGAAGAGTCAATGGAAGATGGACATTATGGAGGTCAGTAAAGATGACCTCTAGAGGGCTTACAGAGCTACAAGAGCAGTCAGGGAATGCGGCCCATACGAGCGCAATAACGCACTGGGTGGAAACGAATGGCTGAAGCCAGATGGATCGCGACAAGATGGATCGCGACCTGATGGATCGCGACCAGATGGATTGCGGCCACAGATGGATTGCGGCAGGAGATGGATGATAAGAGATGGATCCCATCCGGAGATGGATCGCCGCCGGATATGGATCGCGACCGGATATGGATGGATGACCGGAGGTGGATGACGGGAGGTGGATGACAGGAGATGCATCACAGGAGATGGATCACGGGAGACGGATAACAATCAATCTCCTTCCCTTTTATGAAGATATTGAGGTTATGCAAAGTTATACGATAATTGAGATTACTTACTATAATTTCAAGCTACGAAGTTACAATCGATCGCAGATACGCAGATACACGATGTACTGCCGGCGGTCTCGTTCCAGCGAGTACGATACCGACCACTACTCAGAGCACTATTCAGAGATACCGAATCATGCACCTACATGCCCGAGTCTCAATGCCAAATAGAATCCCGAATCAGATCCCGTTTTACAGCTACAATGCCGATACTGCACAACCCTTACGAGATTAATCTTTGGCCGGGCAATGATCTTTAAAGAGGGGGATGACAGTGCCGGAATCGCAACGACCCCTACAGCGAATTACCGCACCGGAAGTGCAGGAACGAAGCACCGTGAAACGCATTCACCCATAGAGACGGCTAGCAACGGCGAAATGTGCACCCAGAGAAGTGATGGCAAACACACCTACAGATGAATCAAGAAGCCGCATGCACATGTTACAATCCCGAATGAGATCCCGACTCGGTCTCGGCCATCCCAATTCAGTCTCGACAATCCCGAGATACACAGCTGCTACTGGAAATAAACTTCACAATCAATCCTAACCAATCGATATGGCACCCGAAAAAGATGTAGTGGATTAGCCGTCGGCGGAGCTACAACGTACAAAAGGGGGATGAGCGTACCGGAATCAAAAGCAACCCTACTGCAAGCAATCACCGTACCGGAAGTGCCGCGAGGAAGCACCAAAGCGCACTTGCCGGCAGAGAATCGCAGCTG
>Ga0307512_10001658_pt1 | contig 30709 bp, 33 predicted proteins | sample 14_EM_MG_FD_200267 | JGI IMG/M metagenome (GOLD analysis project Ga0307512, IMG submission 200267) | Populus trichocarpa ectomycorrhiza microbial communities from riparian zone in the Pacific Northwest, United States - 14_EM | ecosystem: Host-associated > Plants > Roots > Unclassified | place... | reverse complement strand
ATGGCGGGGTATAAGAGAGGGCTTGAAAATCGAGAAACTTCAAGAAAAAGAACTTGAGATGTTCAGTAACTGAGCCTCCCTCCGTTGTTGTCCCCGACGCATCATCTCCAACTGTTTCGATCCAACCGAGAAAATGGGGTTGGTGGCCCGGTGATACACTGCAGGAGCACTATAGTCTCAAGACTTAGAGGATTGACCCACAACGGAATGTCCCTCACGCACCCACAGACTCGTCCCCATCTCTGTTGACTCCCAACATAAGCCAATAGATGACCTTCGAGGCACCCGCACGCGAAGCAAGCTTGGCGCTTCGGGGAAGAGAGGGTTTTCATCCAGTGTCGGCACGTTCAATGGGCAGGGTCAAGACGGCGTGAGTTATATAAACGGGTGCATATTTCACGGCGGCCTCTGAGGATTTGGAGACATATTGTAGGGTCATGTGTCGTTGAGGTGGTGGGAGACGAGGTGACGTGATCCAGCGCAAACTTGGGCTCGGGCTCTCGAACAACGATCTGCTTCCACCATCTCCAGCAACAACCTCCAATGATCATGATCGGGGTGGACTGAACCTCATTCATCAACCCATCGACGAGATGGATTCCATTGACCTTTCTGCAGACCTCACCGTTCTGCCAATGAACCAGACTGCCCGGTTACTTTCTGAATCTCCACTGATAGAACACTCTAGCCATCCAGATCTCTCCGAGTCCGACCTTCTCTCGGCGTACAATTTACCACAGGGTGATCGCAAAAAAAGTCAGGCCGTAGACGACGAACACGACGAGGATGAGGTAGAAGAGGGTTTGCAAGAAGGAGAAGGGGGTGAGGGTGAGGACGAAGAAGCACAGATCAGGAGGGCCAGGAAGGCCGCTCGGACTCGAGAAGAGAAACTCCAGAACGATCTGTTCCTGCTTAAGAAGCTCAATAGCGCGTTCTCGCTGTATACTGACGCGTTGCGAGCCACCCAGTCGAGCACGGAGGTGGGTCGATATCACATTCTGACTACCCCCGTTAAAGCTGATTTGATCGGTCTGTCGTTCTGGTATCAGAGATTGAAGGCGCGTCTGAAAGACACGAACGCGTTATTGGACCGATACATCGGAATGCTTGACCGTTCGGAGGCGGTAACTAAACTAATACTCGACGAGAAATGGCAAGGATCATCCGTCGTATGTCCCCCATTCCATACAGCCCACTACCCTCTCAGAACTAACGGTACTACGCCGGTCTGATGTCAATCAGGACGAAGAGATCTTGAGGAACCAAATACTCGAACGGGAGGCTACTAGGCGCCGAGAAGCAGAAGCCCGTGAGCGCGAAGCAGAACTTGCGCGACAGCGATTAGAAGAACAATTGGCCAGAGAGGAAGAAGAGCGACAGCAAGCTGAACGCGGGAAGACTTTGGAGAAGAAGAGGGGTGCCGGGAGGGGAGTGTCCAGGACCGTCGACTCGAGCTCGAGTGGTGTGAGAGGTGTGAGAGGGACGAGGGCTTCGATGAGAGCGAGAGGTGTTGCCACTGGGATTGCAAGAGGTAGAGTCGATTCCTCTTTCAATAGTAGAGATGGTGCTCACGTATCACTGGAAGGCACCACCACTTCTGGACCTGGAAAGTCCGATATCCCTCGGCCTTCTTCCTCAGCATCGACTCGGACGAGTATGATCCCGTCGCGTGGTCGCGGGCGCACTTGATGCAAATTTCCTGGAACCTAGCACACAGAAGACTGCAGCTTGAAGGATATTCTTGGGCTGCTACGAAGGACACGTTGTTCGCGCGTCTTCGTGCGTTCCCTATTGAACCTGTGGCAAACTAGTTATGAGAAAGGACGGATTCCCAGTAGTGAAGTTCGGGTCTACGGCTCTGAGGATAGTGGTATAGATACTCTGTGACGTTTCCCTTGAAATAGATGATAGACCCAGTCAGATTGACGTTCTCATGGACACGCCCGAGCTAATCCTTGGGAACAATAGTGGATACGTATGTGGATCCTACCTCTGCCTTGAGGGTTTGCCGTGGCGCTAGAAGACGGTCCTCGTGTCATTCAAAGTGCTCACGGGACACCAAGGCGTTATTCGAAAATGAGTGTTGATCCTTTCGTCGGAACTCGCTCACGTTAAGGGTTAGGATACCGGCTTAGTTGCCGCGGATTAGATCAAATGGGTCTTTCCCTCGTCTAGTCAACGTGAGCATTCGTTTTTTCCCCTTTACGTTTCATTGAACGTACGATAGAACGACGGCGTTGTATTCCGAGAGAAAAAAATAAAAGCCTTATCTTTCAAAGTTGGGAGAACTGAAGCGAGTCAACGTCGATTTATGTAGGAGGATTTCACACCCTCCCCCCCAAGCTATCCGAAACACCCTCTCAATGTCCAGACCTTCCACTTGTCTCCCTTGTCGGTCCGTATTCCATTCCCTTGCCATCCATTCTGGTCTCTAAATCTCTCCGTACCACCCGTACAGGTCACGCAAGGTGGTCAGTCAATTTTTCCTCCGCTTACTTCTTTCGCTAGCTTCCAACGGTCTTTCATTCTAGAAATGCGACGGTAGCCTTCCCCATTGCAACCGATGCATTAGGACGAATAGATCTTTGTCATGCATCTACGACCTGCCGCTCCACCCGAAGCGGAAACTCTTGGCGTTACAGAAGGGCAAAGCCTGTATACCGTGTCGGTGAGTCCACTCCCCGTTTTTTTGCCACCGGTTTATTCGCCGGTGTATCAAATACCACATTCCACCTCCATTCATCCATCCGCACACAGGAACAAGAAAAAGGTCCGCGTTCCTCTCTCTTTCCATAGTTGCCCTCTCAACCTAAAGTGTTACTTCCACTCACAGCGATGCGACGCGACGCGACCAATCTGTCAACGATGCACCGTCGCCCGTTATCAAGACGAATGCATGTACGACGCCTTCCCACCTGACCCGTCCACTGAGCTCTCCCAGCCCCAAGTCCGCAGATTCCTGGCCAGACGGACCTTGTTGTTAGGCGACACTCTTGAGCCACGTCCGGCCGTCCCAGGTTCCAAACAAAGTCCACCGCATCCCGGCCTGCAGTCCTCCAACACACTGCCAATACTACCCCAATCCGGTTATCCCACGAACGAAGTCCAAAATGTCTCTCCGGTTCCCCCTTCCCAAGATGTACAATCCACCACTTCTACCTCCTTTACTCACGTCCAACCACTTCAAAAACGCCCAGACTACTTTCAACCCTGTATCATACACTCACACCGTCGATCCCACCAAACGCACTGTGATCAAGAGCGCCCCCCCGGTTCCTCCAGCAGCGAAGATGAAGTAACAGCTGAGAGATCTGTTGTTGTCCGCACGGCGACACTGGTCCCATCTTCCCCTTTGCTCAAGTCGACCGTCACGGACTCCCCCGCTTCCGACCCGGTTCATCACAGCTACCCGCAGAACGAATACCTGATCCAGGCTGACCCGACAAGCCCATATTACACCTTTCAGGATACTCGTTTGATACTGAACCCAATCATTCGCGTCTACATGGCGAACAGTACGAACCCCAAGATGTTCTCGCTCCAGAATATCAGCCCCGACACAATGACTTTATTATTGTCAGTATTTATCTCAGCTCGTAAGCCCGTTCAAGAGGTAATTGATTCTGGGAATCCCTTCTAGCCGGTTCCAGTTTGTTTCCCACCTCATCCAGTTCGCCACCTTCTATCCTGTCGCGAAACTCCAAGCGATCATCCTCGGTGACACCTCGGCTACCTTCGTTCACCCTTGCTTTATCCATCTCGCCAACCTTATTGGCTGTCATCTCCACCAGGATAATAGACAGGACTACAGCTTGAACCACCTCGAACTCTTGCACCTCAATACACTCTGTCACACACTCGAGGCGATGGATCGCACCCCTGAGCAGCGACCTCAGCCACGGTTCCATATCCCAGGACAAACCTACCGTCCTCGCCAAGAATCTGAACCAAAGATGCTGGGCGAGTTGGATGACCCCTTCACCTATGCTCAGATTCGCTTCATGCTATTCTTGTACGCTTTACTATGGAGGAGCACAAACGTTGCCAGTCGGCTCCTCAGATCTGTATTTTACATCGTCGAGAGGAACGGGATTCGATTCGTGCCTGAATATAAGCTTCTGCACGTCCAGCGCGTGCGCCAAGGTTTTTCTGGATCCGTGGGAGGCCTTGGCAGGGATGGGCTCCCCGCACCGGAGTCCTCTGAGTCGGATTATGAGCGTGTTGTATTCTTGGCGTCGCTCATTGGGGCCGACGCAGGTCTGCAGCTGTTTGGCTTGAAGAGAGAAGCGGAGGTATCGTGGTTGGATCTCGAACGACAGTTCTTCGACGAACTTCCGGTACGCCTTTCCGTGTTCAAAGCACGCATAACATCAACGGTCATGAGGTTGACATCATGGGATCCAGGTCGCATACCCCACCCTGGCACAGGTGCCTCTCGTGTGGAGGAATCGAGGATTGCTGCTCTTAAACCACGCCATTAGTTTACAGGGGCAGCACAAGGATGGAAGTGCGTCATCTGTTCCCATAGAATCACACCACGCCCGCTGATTGTCGGCTCTTCAACCATAGAGGATGTCATCCAGTCGTGCAAGGATATAATCAGTTCACACTTCTTCGCGATCGAAGGTCTCCCGACCGTCATAGCTCCGTACAAAGACGACCACGAAGGTCACCTCATCCTCCGTTGTGCTGCCATTGTGGCTCATACCGCTATGGCAATTCTCCTGCGGACTCTCTCCGGGGCATTGGCTACTGGCCGGGGTCATCCCACCACCCCGGCAGAGGACCAGGCTCCTCCATCGGTATATCGGAGAAAGTGCAGAAAGTCTCTGAAAGAGGCGATCAAGATCACGAGGGGGTTTGCTGACCCGGACTTTCCGTTCGTTGATGTAGTTATGGCGGTAAGAGCCCCCTTTTGTTCGTCATGTTTACTATACACATCGCTGACGGTGTGCGTTCTGCAGGTATGCTGGTTCCAGATCCTCACAATGACTGCAGAGCTAGACCAGGAAGACATCATGGCGGGAATCAGCCCCGAAAGGGAATCCCCACCACCTTCCATCCCGCCCGCTTCAAAGAGTCCAACCATCAGAAATGCTCAGCCAATAACCAGGGCAGAACAGATTCGTCGACAGCAAGCCCAATACCATCAAGAAAATCAACGACAACAAACGTCTTTATCACCGCCTCAGCCGCCTTCCGCTTCGTCCGCCTCCGCATCCGTCTCACAATCCTCACAATCCTCATGGGCTTCCCCGCCTCACCAAGCGACCATCTCCGAACTCGATGGAGATCAGCCGGAGACGGGGATCGGGACGATGTCGTCGATCGATGAGGTTATGGAAGAACTGTCGGATTTGCAACTGTTGGAGAAGAGCACGAAGCAGTTGCAGGCTAGTTTTTGGAGGCCCGTGCCGGAGGTTTTGACGAGTAAGATGCATAGGATTTTGGAGGGACTTAGGGTGGTTATGGAGAACCAGGAGGGGGTTTATTACAACCACTAGGGTCCGAGTACCCTTCATCTCGCTCGTCTCTTTGGCGACCTGGTACTGGCTGCTCATACACATTCATTCGTCTTTTTTTTTTCGCCTCTCCTCTCCTGGGCCCGCTCACTCCCTGGAATATCTTTTCCCTGCTTTCATTTATCCGAGAGGGTTGTACGCGATTGCGTGTTCGTTCTGACTGATTCAACCCTCTCAATCCCCTCTCGGTCATGAATTGTACATAATAGCAAGAGCTCATGGTCCACTACGGTGTTATAACGTTCAACGCTAATGCTGCGACACCTTCGTCTTCGTCCCAGATTCCGAATTGGGGGATTGTTAATGTTTAGTTCCCTCGCGCGAAACCGGAAGCGTTCGATTCCTTGCCCTCAGCAGTACGGAGGACTCGATATGTATGACGACGGGAGTGGAATAAAGAACGGCTAGCGCCCTTGGTAACAAATCTAAATGATGATCCACAACGTCCCTGAAGACTCCACAAAACGAAGGATGAACGAATGAGGTCAATACATATATAATTATAGTAAAAAAACGAGGGTGATGCAAGAAAAAGACCTGTGCCAACATTCACCGATGTTGACTGATCACTCAAGAAACTTCAAGAAATGGCGAGGTTCCATATCGAATTCGGCGAACGTTGAAACTCAACGCACCTCCCACAAGATATTAAGCATTATATCCCGCCCCTAATTTGAGGCTGGACATCCACCTGCCTTCAACACCCCGCCGATACCCTCCTCCAGTGAGTTTAACGCATTCCGATGTTGGCTAATCGCCAGAACGATAAACCCGTGCCAAATTGCGTGGCTTCCCACTCCAAACTTATCAATCCAAGACCAAATGGTGTGGTCGGACGAGTTCCGAGTGTGGGCAGCGAACAAACGTTCAGGGAAGTGAGTAGCATAGAAGACGAGACCAATGAGGTAGGATATGAGGGATGGAAATACGGGGGCTAGAGAAAAGAATCGTGAGAGGGGTTATTGAGTGGAGGGGAGGTTGACGCTCACTGATGAAAGAGATCATTTCCCAGAACCCATACAGACGAGCCATGGAAGCCAAAGGAGCAACAACTGAGAACGCCAGTCCCAGGAAAAACGCGACTCGATACAACTGGAGGGAGCACATCAGACCCGTGTCGGGGTACCCAGGAGGGTGGAAACGCTTACCCGGTACTTAAACTGGTTGAACCATTCCATGAACGGAAATACTGTCCCCAGCACAGCAGAAACAACGCACAGCAACAAGAACAGGGCTCTTTGGGATTCGTGACAATACAAGCCGTAATGGACAACAGTCCCCACGCTTGCAGAGATCAACCAACTGATCCCGACATAGTCCATCCGGGCGCATATCAACATCCCCGTGCGGTGAGCACAGCCAGACATGATATGCCATATGGTGCTAGTGAAAAGACAGAGGAGGGCAGAGGAGGTAAAGATAAGCGAGGGGAGGTCCTCTGGCGATGTGGAGATGTTTAGGAGGTGGTCACGAAGCCAGATCATCGCTGGTATAAGATGGGTATGGATGTTCACTGGGCCGTACATTCTTTAGATCCTCGATAGCGGCAAAACTCGAGAGTTGCTTACGGGTATCGTTATGGAGCGCAAAGAGCGACAGAATGATAAGGGGCCAGTTGTCTATCGGTATAAACCGGTACCCACGGTGGACGAAGGGGTTGCTCTTCCATTCGTGGGGAAGGTCAACGTACTGAATAAGCCTCGAGCCGTTCAGAGACCTCTGGACTGCAATCTCGATGTCATGGGTGGCCTTCTCGAACATGTCTTCTACGGCTTTTTCGGAAGACTTGAGGTTGTGGTACAGCTCCGAGGTGGCGATCTTGTCCAATATCTCGTTGAGCACGAATAGAGGTGTTACAGAGGGCACGTCAGAGTTAAGTTTGGAGGAAGACAAGTGGATATGCAGTGAGTCGAGGTGCTCGGTTAGGACGGAGATATAGTCGAGCGGTGTCTGGAAAGGGAGATCTGGGAGGTGGGAGCGGAGCAGGTCGATCTTATTCCGGACCTGGTCAGAGATGTTGATGTCCGGGAGATGAGAACGGACGTCGTTTACGTCTGGAAGGTGACTAACGAGGTTCTCGAGAGAAAAGTCAAGGTCGAGGTCTGGCAGATGAGAGCAGACGTCGGATCTGATTCGCTGTAACATGTCCAGGGCGTCGTTGGCCCATGCCCTGGCATCCTCCACAGCATCTTCAGTGGAGGACTTGAGAGAGTCGATGTCTATAGGAGATTGAAAACGAGAAAGGCTGGCCTCCAGCTCCTCGAGGTAAGATAGCACTAGGTGGCGGATGGAGGAAAGGATTTGAGTTTGTGTGGGGGAGGAAAGGTCGAGAGCATCAAGGGAGGCTCTAATAGTCTGGCAGTTGCGTTTGGTCAGAGTGGTCGTCGGCATCGACGCCCGTCGCTTGTTCAAAATAGGGGAGGGGGAGGGGGTCATTGGGGTCGTCGACGTAGGTGACTGAAGGGCGATCGGCTGCTTAAATAAAGAAACACTGATGATCCTCTCCCGGTCCCCCCGTTTGCTTCTCGTCGGTCTCGGGAATTTGCCTCTGCCGGCTACAAGACACAGGTCAGTCTGAAAATTTATACAGCGAATTAAGCACACAGTTTGACCTTTCCTCAGCGTTGGTCACTTGATAATAGACTCCCTCGCTGACCGTCTCGGGATTCCTCTCGCCTACGACGCCTCAGTCCAAGGTCATCACGGTCGGGGACAAGTCTCTCATTCAACGATGCTACCTTATGAAGTTACGCTTTACAAGTCAAGTCAGTGCACGTTCCGGCCCGCCCAACCTATCTAGTATCCCCTCATTGGCCGTTGTCTCTGTCACAGAATCCCTCATGAACGTGTCTGGTCCTTCCGTACAAAAGATTCTCCGCAAGACATCCCACACTCCACAGAGTTTGGTCATCATCCACGATTCGCTTGGTCACAAGCTCGACGTCGTGTCCCGGAGACTTGGAGGGTCTGCTAATGGCCATAACGGTGTGAAGAGCGTCATATCCGCCCTCGGAACCTCCGACTTCCACAGGCTAAGAATAGGTATCGGCAAGAACGAGGGCGTTGATGCAGCGGAGTACGTACTCCAGAAGCTTTCGAATCACGAGCGGTTATTCTGGGGCACATACGGTCAGGGTTTAGATCTGGTCTTGAAGAATATCGAACAGATCGTTCTTGGGTGATCCTTTCCTCCGCACTGGGAAGCTTCCATAACATTGAATCATTTCGCTGTGTAACCCGTGAAGATCCGGCTTAGGTTTATCACCGAGGCGCCTGGGCTTAGATAAATGCACATACGCTCACCACAAACTACCTCTTGGTGCACGATGTACCTCAGCTATATTTAAGTAACTCTCCCGCCCCGAGGCAGGGACATCAATATCACCCATTCCTTGCGCTAAACCCTAGCTCGACAGCTCGACCCAGTTCTCCCCTTGAGAAATGTTACAAAGAGGTGTCTGCAATGTTTCCACGGCCAACTCTGCTTGCCCGGGAGACCCGCCATAAAATACTCTCCGGCCGATAACGTGAATGCCGGGCAAAATATCTGCCTAATTCAGGCTCTACGCCAACTGAAGGGTCTGGGGGCGTAGAAATTTTTCTTCGAATCCATCCCTCGATGCTGGGCATGCCGAAAGGCAACATGGATCTATACCCGACCACTATCGCGTCATACATTGCCCTGGGGAGAGCGGTTCCCACCACAAACCGACTCACTGTTTTCTTAATCTGGATTGTCGAGTGCGACAAGGACTAGGACATCGAGAAACGTTCGAGCTGTTGGGAGCAGAGTTTCATTCGGTACGACCTATCGGACCTCAGACGCTTTTTGATTGTGGGAATCTAGTGTTGTTGCGGTTTCCTGCGGGAAAGATGTCGTTCGCCTTTGAGGAAATCGTGACACCAGATGATTATGCGAAGACTCGTTGAAGGAGCTTCGAAGAGTGTATTCACCTTCACCTGAGCGGTTCAGTTCAGACGCACACACTCATGAGATAATGAGATATCTAGTTGCTACCCCCGCGAAGTTGGATGTTAAACGTTAAACATTGAATGTTTCCTGACGAGCGTACACCGTAGGGATGGTTCCTTCTCTCTTCGGTTATTTATACCTGAAATGTGAGCACCTGGGTTGGATTGCTATATGTTGCGTGAAATGAACTGTTCCGATGCAGACACCGGCCCAGAGTACAATAACCATGGACAGCGTACTACCCCCGTCATCCGATTGGCGTTTCTGATTGGAACCTAATGCTGTATAGACATCCTCCGGGCGTTTAACTGAGACTTGAGCTGATCCCTATCTGTGGCGTTCAATGATCCTGTTGTCTGCGATCGAGGCTGGGGTCTCTACGCCGGTGTACGATTCGATGATCGCAATGAGTTTTTCCGTGCTGATTACTCTTCCGAGAAGCTTTTTCGGCCCGCAAATTCTGGCTCAACGATCACCCTCCCTTCCAGGCGATTGTGGACAGATACTACCCACAAATTGTTCAGGGAGTAACCCGAGTCCGACCATTCTCTACAGTCGAGTCAGGTTTGCAGATGATCTCGCTCACATTGCACGCTTGAAGTATGACCACGGCCTCCGACCAGAGTCCTTGGCTGATAGCTCCACCTTTCTTTCCAACCGGGCCATCCGGAGGGGAGGGCGTACAATAAACCCGAGCTAATAGAGAATGGATTGGTCAATTGTGAGGTGGATTTTGAGAGCAGAATATTTTCCGGAACGAGCTCGGAGGCGTGTATCAGTGCTCTATAAAATAATCATACAGTAGGCTACTGCTGGGAGCGATGGGGTCTCTCCAAGCAAGTGGCGACTTCCAGCTTAGTGGGAGGTTGCGACGGGTCCCTTCGCCAACACTTTTCAATCATTTCCCACGGCTCGTCGAACAATTCGGGATGATCGGGGCGCGAGGGTCGCTCGTCCGTGGTGATCACAGTAGCTGCTGCTGCTGTATCTGACCTTTTGTAAAACGGCATCCGACCAGAAAAAACCTAAGTGCGAGTTGAATAACATCGAGGCACTACTTAGAGAGCGGGACCTACTTCATAGACGTACATGTCACTAACCTTGGTAACCCTTGCCTTGGTTAACCCGAAACTATCAGGGTGTAGGGTTTCTGGGCTACACCATCGCGACATGTTGGCCTCAACGGACTCGTCGATATCTTCGAATGTGATGTCGGGCTCCAGAATCATGGTAGCTAAAGTAAATTCTACAATTCTGGCGACCCCTTGTTCATCGATATGGATGTTTTCCTGGAAGCATAGTGAGCACAGAACATTAATTGAGAATGGAACATTCATACGCCTCTGATGCCACCATGGGCGATGTTCAGGTCGTGGATGTGCTGGAGACCACGAGCAACTTCCACCAGCTGATGCACCGATCGACAGGACATTAGTATAGGCACTCTACTAGGATAAAACGAAGTATGGTTTCGTACCAGCTTCAACCTGAAGGTACCGGGTTTACTTGCGAGGTATGTTACAATATTTTCCTTGCACATCGATTCAAAAACGCAGGCGTAAGGGAACTTGCTACCGGAGAAGACGCCGAGGAAAGGTACGATGTTCGCGAGGAATAGATCGGTACAAATGAAGACATGACGGTAGAATCTCTACACCCGAGCAGTCAAGGAAACGCCGAATCGTGACGCGTGAAGATTCACTCATAAATTGAGAACAGAGACGTTGTCCTGCGAATAAGTTGTGTAACACCGATAAGATTCGATCACGAGTGTGAGACCTTCATTGGTCTCGCCCGCAAAAACGTCGCAAAATGTGTTGGAGTAGTTGGGAGCGCCACCTATCATTGATAACTCCCGGGCGTTAAATCTGGCGCAAGATTTCTCCCGGAGTACATGCCCGGAATCAGGAGAACGTAGAAACACGGTGAGCCCGTCGTCATTGAGAACACCGTCAATGATCACGAAGTTGTCGGGCCGCGAAACTCCAATGCGAATGTCTACAAATGATCCTCCCCACTAGAAAAAATGAGACTCAGGCTATCAGATTACGGCGGAAGCTAACCTCCACTCTCGTCCACAATAATATGTGGTTTATTCGTAACCAATAGAAATGAAGTATCGTGCATACCATCCTGCTTAAAGATGAGAATCTGAAGTTCATCATGTTTGTACTGCCTACCGCACGAATCCCCGCCAGATCTCGATGGTGCATTAATACAGATGTCGCGTTGGAATTCTTCCGCCAAGAGGGTTAAGTCGCAGGCCAATGACACGGAGACGAGGACTACCTGGAATACATGATCTGCAACGGCGCCCCAGCTGTCATATTCCTTATCCTAAAGGCAAAATTCAGAGCGGAAACAAAAACGTACGGCAAGAACCATACGTATGGTGTGTTGCGGATGACGATACCTGGCTGAAGGCCGGTGTTGCCTGCCGTGGGATCCTGCTGTCCTCCGTAGTCCCCGTTGCTATTTATTGTAGGTCTAGCATCGGACTGCATCATCAGCTCTGGCCGGGGAAAGTGTTCCCTGTGTTGTCCCCCAGACCGAAATCGTGTGGTCCTGCACCGACTCGAATCACCTTGGGAAAAGGTACCGATGGCCCTCTCATGCGCATGGTATAATACCGAATGAAGACACATTGATTAAATTCGGTGGGAATTCTTGATGCTTCTACTAACCGTAAGGAGGAAAAATCTATGACTCGGTCAGGTGAGGGAGGACTACATTCCTGTGGCACGTAATTAGTATGGGAAGAGCATCGTGTGCGCCATGTCTCCCAAAGGGTGGCAGAAGCGGAGGCGAGCATTGGGACAGCAATGGTCATGTCAGATTCAATAGAAGTTCTCTTGTTCGAATACGCGACCATTACAAAACCCCTGGTCATATCGAAACCAGATATAAGAACGGGCTGGACGCCATCCCCATACTGCTTGTGACGGGCGAACGCAACTCAAGACTCGTAGTGGCGCTTAGTATATTATTCGAACGCAGATTCCAATAAAGAATCTTTCCTATACGTTGGATATTTCGTCACCAGCGCTGCACCACGGTTCCCAGTGAGTTCAAATGAGAAGCTGGCGCCAGGTTCTAGATGTCTGGGTGGTACATTCCTAAGATAAGTGAAGGATGGTCTAATGGATGGAACACACAAAGTAGTAGATAGCACGGCACCAAGGCCGGCTCCGACCTCTCGAACGGTATTCGTACGAAGGCAGCCAGGTAATCGAGGTAGGCTGTGTACCAGATTTCCAACGGTCAATGGCTGGAATGTCGCGGGAACGTCTTCTCCTCGCTGGCGTTCACCCAACAGGGAACCAGCGGAGAACATCAGATGAAATTTCCCCCTGCGGATAAATCCTACATCTCCGATGCTGATGCTTGTGCAGCCTGTGAGGGTGAGTTCCCTAGAGGTTGTAGGTTCCCAGGTTTTGAGATATCATCCGCAAACTTATCGAAAAAAAACGATGGGCTACCCCCCCTCCTCTGGACTTGAGGTTAATTTCCAACCCGACTAACCGCCAGAACGGCCTCGTAAACCTCGCGACGCGGTTGTCGAACGTGAATATTTGACCTGTACCACTTACCACCGGAAAAGTCGTGGGTTGAGCGTACCAGCCCTGGTTCGGCACTTTCCGGACCCGAATGATGATGGAGGACCTCAGCAACACTATTGTAGCTCTCGACGGTCTGACCAGCTCCTTCTGTTCAAACCTGGTAAGGAGGATTTCGTCTACATCTCTCCGCACTTCAATCCAATCTTGCGTCCAGGTTCCGAGTTCGATCTCCCCCAATCAACGAGAATGGACCTCTACCAAGGTATGCCTTTGCACGAGGGACGTTGTGACGCCTTACACACCAATAAACACCGCAGCTACTCGAGATAAAACAGAGGCTAGTAGGAATCGTATCCAGACTTCAATTTTCCGCCAACGTCTTGACCCCAGTCAACCAACTCCCTCCTGAGATCATCTGTGAGGTGTTCTTTCACCTCCGGCCAGTGATCAGGAGAGGATCCAGACTACCTCGACGGATAAGAGGGCCATTTGAGGACTTGCTTGCGGTCACACACACCTGTCAACACTGGCGCGTAACTGTGATCGCTGCTGCAGATCTGTAATCCCAATTGATCGCCAGAGATCCGCACAAGAACTTCGACGATATGACCCGGTTGTTTATCAGCAGGTCGGGCGAGCTACCGATGGACGCGGACCTGGGGTACAGATTGGAGGTGGTGTCCCCGCATGCTAACCGGTTGCGCACTCTTTCCTGTAGCAGGGTGCACCATCGACGATTTCTCTCAGCTCAGCAACCGCCCAGTACCATTGCTTGAAACGTTCCACATTCTCCCCCACGATCACTTCGACTCCGAATGCCCACCCTTACCAACTCTCTTCAACCGCGATTCCACGTCCCTCCGGGAGCTCTTTGTCAACGGCTACAATCCCTTTCCCAACAACCATTTTAAAAACCTCTCATCTTTCAACTTGCAATTATTATCTGGAGAGGTCTGTCTTACATTTTGGACCCTGCTCCTTACGATGCTGCAGGATAGTCCTCAGCTCGAGGAACTCTTCCTACACCTTAGCTTCATCTATCACCATCCTCCGTTTTACAAGCACAGTCCCACCCCAGCCGCCTTGCATTCCCTACGAAAGCTACACCTGCGTGGTATCCCCTCTTCCCTGACACGCCAGTTTCTGGATTCTGTCGACCTCATTCCGAATGGGATTACCATGCAGTTCACAAATATCGTCCCGGAATTCGACTGGATGTTCCCTCCCACGCTCCCACTAGAGTTATCTCTCCATGCGGTGACCTCTCTTGAGATCATCTACGTCTCCACTCGCGGATTTATCATACAGGGAACCAACTCCGGGATTGGAATAAGGGTCGTTGAAGCTTCGGACTCAGACGCAATCCATGCAGAAATCTTCTCGCAGCTCGTTGGACGAAGGAATCCGCGGCTCCCGTTGAGAGAGCTTTGGATTCACATCGAGCGGAAAAAGGAGTACAAATTGCCCCCTCTTTCCGGGTTCCCCAACCTCGAAAAATTGGCCGTGAAGGTGACAACGAACGGAAACCCCATTTATCGGCTCCTTCAGATGTTGGACGTCGACGAGCACGTTCCGTGTCCCCTTCTTTCGACCCTTGATCTCTCGGGATTGGTGAACATGAAACACCTGTTAAAGGTCCTTAGTGCTCGGTCAAAAGCGGGGTGTAGGTTGGGGAAGCTTAGGTTTGGAAAGACTCTCGTGGAGGACGCTTTGAAATCAGGGGTATGGGATTATGTCGAGGAGCTCGAATTCTCCAACGAGGATGGGGAGCCCCGTGGGATGGAGTTCCCTGGTGTTTGCACAACGGAGCTAGGAGAATGGTGGGAGCCCTGGACAAAACACCAAGTTGGGTTCTTGTGATTACCGGTAGATTCGCAGTATCAAGAGCGGATAGGGGTTTGTCGCAGATTCCCGGGACTGAAGTCCTGGGTCTTGTAGTTTTTGCATCTATGCAGTTGTTTCGTATTTTGAATTTGGTCGTGTCCCCTCCCAACGCCGGTCTCAGTCCCGAGCTCTGCTGCCCGTCGGCCCTATGCCCTATTTGTGAACTGACGATGGCGTACCAAGAGCACGATGGACCGAGAACACGAAGCAACTACTGAGGTTAAACTTCTGTCCCCTATCCCTCCACCACACCTATGGACAGGGGCATGCGCCTTGTTTTCATTCAGACACCATGATGCATCTTCGAGTTCCCCGTAGACTATTTCCTGACGAACATCCTTCCCTTCCTCGTCTCGTCCAACTTGTTCTATGTGACGACGGATGGGCTCGCATCGACGCATATAGGGTGAGTTCCACCCAAAGGTCATCGTTCCGGTTGCTTATCTGTCCTCCGGATGTGCATATCCTTTGCGTTCATTTCAAGATGGCCTACGAACATGTCTATGGCACCAAGCTGGACGAGCGCGAAACAGAGGCACGTATCCGTCAGAAAGCTGTTGCCCAGCAACGTTTGCGGTCGTTCCCACCGAGGTGTGTTCATGGCTCGAAATCCTCTGCTAGCCGCCTAGTAATGTTCGGTCATTGGCAAACAAGTGTCCACGATCCCGACGCCCCATCGGGCTTCGCAACTCCCGACCAGCTGGTCGATAAAAGAGGGGTACCCTGCGAGAAGGTATTGATGCCAGACGTGAGAGAAACTGCGATAGAGACCAAGAGGGATAGTCTTGCTACCCTCGCATCCTACTCAGAACACAGAGTTGGTCCCCCTTCCTCCCCTGCATCGCAAATCCGTCTCCCAAATCCCGACATCGGAGATCAAGATCGTGAATATACACACTGGGGAAGACTCGACGACCCCGACTCAGTCTGGAATGCGCTGCACGTCGAACGACCAAAGCTCAGTGAGCGGAGGAGGTTCTCGTCGTACAAGGAATACAGGAAGACACGTAATCAGCCGATGAAGGATAATGATCAATTATTCAAGAAACGTATGAGACAGAGCTTCGCGAGAGGGGAGATGGAAGTGCTGAGCGTCGATGGATCTGGAGGATATGCTAGTGATGTCGATGAGGATGGGGACGGTGACGGCGAGGGGGCTGAGAGAGGTGATGAACAAGTAGTCGTGAAGAAGGCAGAACCCAAGAGGCAGATTTTGTTGGTCAAGAGGAAAGGGAATCTTGCCGGTCAAAACCTATAATTCCTCTCTCAATAAATCCGTACATAAAGGTCGTGAAGATCACGCATAGCATGTGCACTGTGATGTGCTTCCTATCGGGAATCAATCATATTCATACTCTTGGGTCATGTAGCTTTTTGCATTCAGCTCCGTCCTGCAAAAATGCCATCCTGCAAACACTGCTTCCCGGGAGCAAAACATGCTCATCAGCCCCACCAACTCCGTCACTGTGTCTGTAGTGGCTCAACGTTCCAACCGGGAACCTCCACATAAGGCTGCACTAGTTTTATTCTTGGCTCCAACTAGATGTCTATGTGCAGCGCTGTATTGTGTGGTGGTGGCTCTAGATGTACAATATCTGGGTTGAAAGGCTACGGAGTCATCGGTTCGTCCTTGGTCAAATCCAGTCAATGGGCTCCAGGTGGGACTGAATGGGACGCTTACTAAATTCAAGAGGCTAAAACGCGGTAGCAATCCCTCCCGCCCGCCGCCCATATGTTGGTGGATGGGTTGGCGTGGGGTCATCCGCTAAGTCGTTGTGTGAGTACATTTGACAAGAATATGGTATCCTGGGGATCTCACTTAGCGGAGTGAGTACGACGGCCTGGACGCGTGTCCCGAATGCAAGGCACAAGAGGAGCGTAGGTAAGAGGTTCATCCTTGATGCTGGGTGGAAGTGTTAAGGAGACCAGAGTCTCATCTTCCACATCGCTTTTATAGTGCCTGGCTGGTGCTGATTCATGTTTCACGCATCCCGAGGTTTCTGGGAAGTAGCACTCATCAGGGAAATGCCGAGCCAGCTCTCACGAAATTGGAAGTGCTTGGAACGGTGGAAGTACTACATAAGCGCTTCGAAGCGCTCTCAGTATTGACAGTCAGTTCCAAACGCGTCGAAGCTCGGAGAACCATGCGTCACGGCCGAGTACTTTTTTTCCTAACTGACCTGTCCTGCAGGCACCGGATTTAGACGGAATGAACGACGCTCGTGCTTGGAATAAGCACTACTTTATTCAATGGTAAAGAGCTTTAGAGGAGCACGCCGGTGCGTTCCCATGGACCAAGCACTTAAACGGAAGTGCATTTGTGAAAGTGTGCCCTCGTAGAATCACTCCGAATCTCCTGAAGCGCACGGAGCGATAGGAACGTCTTACGTTGTTTGATGGGTTCGAGAAGGCTGTGGCTGACTGGCCGCTGGCCCAACTCGAGACTAACCACTTCTTCTAGACATATGCTCGACATACACAGGTTCCCGAGAGGCAGCGCCGGCTCATTATTTCCGCAGACAGATCGATCACGCAGAAGGTGCTATCAGTAAAATCTACTCTGGATTTTTGTGCGGTCGTGCATAATCGACGTTTCTGCGGGACTGTCACACCCCAGACGCTTCGGAGGGATTCCGCAATTGCACTTTTTCATAGAAGTACTCTCAGTGTGCTTTACTGAAGTTTTGTCTTCCGCTCTGCCGGCGCTCTGGAAGTCATGGTGTAGGATTTGCGTGTTGCGGTCGATGCTAACTACACAAGAGGCGCAAAAGGTACCTTTTTACGGCCTGCCCCATCCTACCCCCGCTGTCAATTACAGAAGTCCTTCCGGAAGGGTTGTCACATGCTCCGTGCGACCTGGAGCGCACGGTGGCCATAAATCTTGCGAGTCTATCAAACACCACTCAAACGAAATTTCCGTCGATTGACCGCCGAGGGCAAGAAGAGTGTTCAAGTCTTCTCAATACGTGCTCTATGGGTGAGCGTTTCAATGGTCGGACAGAGCTCATTGGATCAAGTCCGTTGATCTAATCCTGGAACAGGAAGCCAGGGTGCGTTTACCGGAATGATGAGTCTGTTCTTCTACGCCCGCCAGCCAATAATTGGATTGCGCATGCGGCGATCCATGGCGAGTTCAAAGTCAAGGTTTTAGGACTCCCGAAAACAGTGCCGTGCTCCCCCACTGCAGACAAATTTATAACGGTAAGATCCCTATGCGGGGTCCACTTCTCTCGATCTTCCGGTATCCCGCGACCCCGCCCATATCAAACTTATGCGGGTGCTTCTCGGATTCTGTACATACCATACGGCTTTGTCGTTGGGTTCTTGTTTTCGGAGCATTTCTGACTGAGATCTTGGCATGTGCTTGGACGTTATTTCGTCTCCGTGGTCTTTCGGTGCTCCTCCCCACCCCTGTCCCAGAGTGAACAGCCATCTACAATGGCGTAACCTTGGGGACACCCCGGGATCTTGGGATATATCCATCACAAGTGCGGAATCCCGCAGGGTCATACCAGTTAGGCGTTGGGAAGTGCTGCATTCACGAGATACATTAGAAGTAGGATTTGCGCGCGCTCTCCGGAATAGCACTGGTTGCAAAAGTGACGCTAGGGTTGGATACCCATCTGATAATAGAACAAATAGTCCCTGAGAACACCTGGATGTTATTGTCACGAAAGTTTCGAAGAGAGACGCGCGTTCGTGGAGGGTGTTCAAGGACCACTGAGGTGGCTCAAACGCTCAAGTAATTCCTCTCCATTCATTCAATCTCCGCGTCTACGGTATCACCCGTGCACAACCATACTGGCGTGGGTGCGAGCCATCCCCAGCAACTACCCCGTAGTATCCATCGTTTCTGCGTCCCCGCTCGGTATGGTACCCGTCGTCGTTGTCGCCTTGGCTACCGAAATAAGTCGGGGGTGTTGACCAGGCCGTGAAACGATGGCCTTTTCTGGATCGGCGCTCGATACCCTGATGTACCGTAGCATCTGAAGATATCCAGCCTCCTTCTGATCCCATCCACGGAATAGCTCGACGTTTATCTCGTGGGTCAAGTCAGGTACCTCTGGAATAAGAACGAGAAAGAGGTGAGTTACAACCTGCTCGAGTTCGCAAAGAGACGAACCGAATCCAGTCCTGTACTCCTCGGCTTCCCGAATCTTCAATTCTTCTATCTGCACCTCTTTAGCAGACTTTGGCCGGCCCTTCCGTCGTTGAGCACGTTCTTGCTCGAGATCCTTATCATATCTCGAGAGCCAAATGTCCCGGATGATCAAATGGAGTTCATCCAGGGACAGTTCACCCTCCGGCGGCAGAGTCGAGTAGAAGAACCCAAGTGCATCGACTGAAAATACCACATTAAAGTCAGGGACTCCGTCCAAACAAAAATTGAAATCGCACGCACCTTGTGATGATTGTTTATGCGATCGTTTACGAGCAAGATCCTCGAGCTTCGACTTGCGAACATGCGTTCGTACAAGCTGGCCAGCCTTTCGAGACTGGGGATGAAAGAGTTTCTCCTTCTTTTGTTTTTTGGAGCCGGAGGATGCGCTCTTAGTCGAAGACTTTTTCGAGGGTGCCATTGATGGATGCCGGTGATTGCCGAACACACCGATCATCGATGGCACCCTTGCGAACCGGACTCATGTACTTGGTGGCTGAAAGGATTGTCTTCCTAGAGATAGCCCATCGTGCGAATGCTTAGATCTCGCTGACTATGCGTGGCGAATAAATGGGTCCTTTTGCGCTGACCCCCTCTGGAAATCACGACAGATATTGACAAGCCGAACACGAAACTTTTCTACTGGTATATTTGCACGATATTTTATGTTGTATTGTAACCCATAAGAATGCAGTGAGGTCATTACTGACGACGTAGATCCATCACTACGTCGCATCCTAGATTACGCCTTGTACAAAGCATCGATGAAAGAGGCAGCCAACTCTCCAACGAGGTTTGGTCCAACGATACTCGACTGGCCCAAACCATACAAGGCGACCATCGTACCGTCTTCGCCAGACTTGGAGGATTTCACCTCTTCCACGGCGTCCTTGAGGTCAGCAATAAGCGTATCCACAATTGGTACCGTCAGGGTCTACAGGACAGTGACACAAATGAGAAAAAAAACTAAACCGACGCTGGTCGTGGATAGGGGGAAGGGTCCTCACTGTAACGGCAATATGCACTGCGGCAGGTTTCTGCAGAGCGTTCAAGTGCCACCCCTTCTTACTCATTGTGTCACCAACTTTCAGAATGTTGATTCCGGAACCCTCTTTCGCCCCGAAAGCGACAACGGACACAGGAGGGTTGCCAAGGATGTAAAGTTCTGGGATCTCAGTTTTGATGCCGTGTATAATCTTCCGAGTTGCGGTGATGATGTTCTTAGCTGATTGGTGATAACCGCTATAGTGATGGATCGAGGTCAGGCAGGCAGGCATGGAAGGACGTGGTACCACATACTTCTCGCCCATGTACTGCATTGCAGCCCAAGCCCCTGCAATGAGCGCGCCAGGCCTACACAAGAGAGGTCAGGCACATCCAATTAATTCCCTAGACGGCTTACCGAGAACCAGAAAGACTTGGGCTGGCGTACACGCCACCTACACAAACACAGTGAGTAACAGGAATAGCGAGAACGATCACGACATGCCTGGCCATGTAGAAGTGACGTAGTACTGGTATCTCCTTAGCTCTGGCGTGCGGTACATGATGACCGAAGTTCCCTTCGGCGCAAAACCGTACTTAAGGTAGTTGTTAGTGCTTCCGATGTTTCCTCGGTGACCGGCTCGACCTACTTTATGCGTATCGCAGCTGATACTTGTGACTGGAGGCCCGGATTAACTCAAGCAAAGTATGACAGGACGAGGCCGGATACCACGAACCTCCATCGACCCTGAAGTCGAAATCGGGCATCGTATATCCATCCTGGATACCCAAGTCTCAACAAAACGCGGGTGAAAAATATCATGCGAAGCGGTACGCACCGTTCCAGGAGGGAAAGACCGTTCGATGAATGGCACAACAAAGGACCCCAAACAGCAGTCGACATGAAGCCCAACATTATTTTTCTTCGCGAGTTCCGCGAGACCAGTAATATCATCCACGTTGCCGTCAGGGAAATTGGGAGCTGAACCGACGAGCTAAAGAAAAATTCACGATAAATGTCCCCGTACTGATCGCGAGAGGGTTGATCCTTTCGACAGACCATGATTGTATTTGGGTTTCTTTTGGAAATCAACATCGACGTTACTGGCTGCGAAGGGGGACTCACATGGCTCTCTTGACCCTGGCGAGATCCACCTGGCGTGTGATTGGGTCAACTGGAATAGTGTGAAGTTTGACCTTCAGGTACGCCGCTCCTTTATTAAACGCTGTGTGTGCAGACGCAGGAACAACCCTGAAAGGGGGGTGAGATAATCGTCATACCATCTAGGGCCACACCAACATTTCAGGTTCAGTAATTCCTTTGGTAGCACGAGCCCAGTCACGATAGGTCTTAACCGCCATAATGATACTCTCGGTACCGCCAGAAGTCATAGTTCCCGCGCCAATGGGATTGTTGAACATTCTGTGGAGCCAAAGTCAAAACTGTACCACTACTCGAGACAAGGAAGACCACTGACCTTAAGGACATGGATACAACTTCGGCTTCCATCTTCCTGACAGTTGGGAATACATCCGGATGCAATGGATTAGAAACACAGTAGCGTTCGTAAGCGGCGACAATCAAATTCGTCAGGTCCTGTCCACCATCTGTCCATACATTCAACACATGGCGTGAAGGGTCGAAAGTGGAACCACTCACGATACACAGCACCGCTAATCTTCCCATCCTTCCAATCATGCAATCTGGCACCGTGCTCATCAAGGGTATGACAGTAGCTATCCATCCTATCCATCTCGGCCAATATCCAATCCTTGGTTTGACCTTCGGGAGGAAGTGAAAGGTAACGGACGACTTGCGGACCAGACGGCACGAGTTTCTTCTCAATATCTTTCCTGGCTTCGGTCATCTGAGGTTCGACTTTGGAAGCCATAGGCGGCAAAGTTAATAACAACAGCAAGGTCCGCTGCGGAGCACACATATCAGCTTCTATGGGACAGCAATAGGCGAAACTGAAGACAACGCACTTCTGAAAGGCAGCTCCATCCCTCTCTAAAGGTTTCGAAGGTTCCTCTGGCCCTAAGGTGCCTCACAGACTTGACTCCGTACTTGATGACGACGTAGAAGAAAAGTAAGGTCCTAGCCCGATCGTAGCTAGTGTCGAATCGCGCCCGCAACAGTGCCAGAAGGTCGACGAGGCGCTGCATCGACACAGAGCCATATATCGTGTCCATTCCGACCGCAGGCAATTTACCGGTATGGAATGAGGGTCAGAGGATGAAGGTTTTGGTCAAGCCTTGTTGGACTTTATGCCCGCCCGAACTTTGCAACATCGCCGCCGCATCGGGACACAGTTCCGAATCCCCATCACCACCACCATGAGCGGCTTACGGATCGTGAGTGATATCAATTCGCCATCCAGCGTGGAGACCCCCAGTACTGACTTTTCCATGCAGCTTTCGCAGGAAGAAGAGAATGAATCTTCTACGGAAGTCACCTGGGGTGAATACACCCCCCACCGATGAGACATAGACGGCGTTTAGTCCTTTTTTCTCTCGTAGATGATCAGCAGCGGATAAACACCTTCTCAAAGTTGAATTCGCGCGTGCGGAACCTGGGTGAAAGACTTCGAGAACTGAAGGTGAGCCCTCGGTTTATGGGCAATTCACCGACGCATCGGATCGACCTCTTTCATAGCAAGAGAAGGAGGCTCTGGACGATCTCTCCATTGAGCTCGAATTGGGTGACGAAGACGAACTTGTTATGTGAGTTGAATCTTCCCTTACCCCTCAAACTTCATTTAAACGCGACCAGGTACAAAATCGGCGAATCGTTCCTTCACATCCCACACGATCACGCCTTGAAACGCCTCGAGAGGGACAAATCCTCTTTAGACTCGCAGATATCCGATCTATCTGACCGGATTGAGGAGTGTGAAAAGGAGATGCAGAAGTTAAAAACTGTGTTATACGCGAAGTTTGGTAGCGCAATCAACCTTGATGAGTGATTCTAATGCACTCCGTGCTACGATCGCCCCTCCGTGCCAATTCTACTTCCCGAGGCGGCAGTTTCTGTAGTCCGGGTAAGCTCTTCTTTGGCTTGAAGCTCAGGTGCTCTCGGGCTCACACGTCGACGGGAGGCATCCCGCGATTTCGCCTTATCCTCGGAAGGATCGAGTCACTAGAATAAAGTCCATAGGAATGAGTATCATGCATAAGAGCGACAGTCGCCGATACTAGTACAAACATTGTAAAAACTGGGGTAAATTCGATGGAAAATGATGCTATGGGGATCGAAAATGAAAAACAATGGACGGGAAAATCGTGAATGGTGACCTAGGGAGGAAAACACGCTTCGATCCAGTGAACAGCGGCTCTCATGGAGCCGCGTTTCACCACGAAGATCGTTTTCAAGCCTGAAGTGATCCCTAAACCTGGGTGAAAGCGTCCTCCAACCTGAGATTTGCAACATTCCCTGTGCAATGTTTTTTAAAGTGCCTTCTCAGAGAGTCCATCCTCCCGCTGAGTTCAACCCTACATGCGAGACATATTGCGCGTTTCCCAGTGGCATGTCGTTCGCAATCACTCCTTCTCTTAAAACCGAGATCGCACATACTGCAGCACCACATACCCGGGATGCGATCGGATATGGGAGTGGCTTTACGACACCCCTGTTTATGACGCCCCCCCTGTCTACGACGCCCTGGGTTGCGGGTAGGTGATGGTTCGGGCGATGCTTGGTGATACTCCAGAGTGGATGAGGCTTGAGAAGGCGACGGCGAGGGAGATGGGGAAAAGAGGGAAGGAGTGTTCCTGGGACGAGACATCAGAGGGCTTCCGAGAAAGTAGCAAAGTATCAAAGTGAGAACATACATGGCGCTAGGAGGGGTGACAGAGCCATAAGAAGGGGAGGCGGGGGAGAGATGATTGATGCTGCCGTAGGTATACTCGGGTAACGAGGAGTAGCCAAGCCAATAGGGAAATATTTGGCCAGATGATACAATTGCCTCACGAGCCAAATAATTGTACACCAGGTCTCCCATGAGAATAGTATCGTCGTACATCTGCGACGACCGTTCAGTACACGGAGGGACGGAAACAAAACAAGAACCATACTCACGTTAGGCATGAAAGCATCTGCGGCGAAGTCGTCGACGTGAGTGGCAACCTCAAAGAAATGAATCTAACCGAAGGCATTGGGGATTGGTGCTTATTCTCTGATACTGGGTAAGGACATTAGTTACTGACCTGAGGAAAAGGGACGGTTTGAGGGAACATCGTTTAGGGGTGATAGTGGGAGAAGAAAAGCAACCTGGGAGATGGCAGTCCTCCCCACAGGTCGAACTTATTTAATCCCCCCCTCAGTCGGTCACCCATCTTGCAAGATGAGTGCTCGTGAGACATTCAGCCAACTGGAAAGTTTCCCGTCGGCAATACATGGACCTACCTGCCTATTAAGGTAACTGCCTATTCTGACATAGTGAGCTTGCCCTAAAGTCCTCGTGCTGGTGTCCTAGGATTTTCAGACTCCGCACGCCACACGGGAACTTGCGGTGCGGTGTAATCCGGCAACGGGGACCGCTTGACCGGAGTCTGGACATAGGATTGGACGTACGTGGTTCGAAGATAGGCCAGACGTAATCCAGGCAGAGGATAGCGGACAGAGGTGTAGGTTCGCGGGAACGTATGGTACGAAGCGTAGTTAGAGGGAAGAGGTGGAGGGGGAGACCAGCGACGAAGTTGGGCGATCACCTCGTCGGACTAAATACACGAAACGTCAGCCACGAGTGTGGCGTATGCGGGACCCCATGCGGACATGGCTCGACGCACACGTCCCAGCTGAATCTCCATCCACTCCGAGCTTCGCTTGACGCAGCACGTGTGCTCAGGAGGGTAGATAGTAGGTACAGTTCACATCGCAATTGCCTTCGACGTCTCGGGAAGACAACTTCTCTTGAAAACTGCAGTAGTGATCTGTGTGGCACACATGTGGCTCACTCTGGCACTAAACGATGGGTCAAACCAAACAACACCTGGAGACTTCTGGTCCTGGCTGCGATGGAATGCCCCAACTCCCTGTACTTTCTTGGGTCGACACTCTACTGTTCCGAACTTGGAGGAATCACCACTAATACTCACACCCTCCCTTAATTTTTACTAACCTCACCGATCTCACCGCAAATTTCGCGTAGTCAAGGACGAGACCCCTATCCCTGGCATCCGCCCGGATTCCCTACGTTACCTACGGGTGTCACCTTTATCCTGAGTCGCTCTCCTCATTGAGGCTCTGAAACTTGAGGAGCTCGTTCTCGGGATATCCTGGACGTGGGTTACAGCTCTCGGGTTCACAAAAGGCGGTGGGAATACACATGACGGACATGCACCTGATATGCCCGTAGAGCTACAATAAAAACGAGCAGTGCGGCTATGACGCTGGTCCGTCGCTCAAAGGGCGTATTTTCTCAGTATTGCAATCCCCCATCCCTCCTTTGCCACAACGAGTTCTAGCCTATTCCTAGAAAGCCCATCGTCATCCATGAAACTGACATAACCTTGAACACGCCTAAAGATATTGAAACTTGAATGGCTTAGCGAAGGAAAAGTTGTCCAACTGTGAGCCGTAGCCGATAAAAAGGCCAAACTCGAAGAGACCGTCGCCGTGTCGACAGCATCCGTTTAAACTGCACCGGGTTCATCGTCCTTGCAACCCCCTTTCCTCCCCTAACCTCCCACCTCTGCGCCTCCTGTTGAGGGTCATTACCCTCCAGATTCTGATGATGCAGCGCTGGAAGCGCTCTCAATAAAGACCATAAAAATACGGTTTCCTAACAGTTACCCCTTCCAGGGACTTCCCAGGACTCGGGAAACGCGCAGGTTAAACGTTAAACCTTCGATCGACGAGCGGCCGACAGGATCAAGAAGGTGACCCTCGGCGCGGGAGCCTCGTGGTCCAACGTCCACCTCCGATGCCATTCAGGCAGAACGCCTCGATTGCGAGAAACGTACGTTTTTCTGTCCTATTTTTTGATCGCAACTGAATAACTCATAGCGCTGGCTACTATTGCCAGAGATCGGGAACGCGGTCTCGAACTTATCCCTGGCGACCCGATTCCTAATAGATAGTAATTTTTTGGAAAATGTGGAGCCCAAACCCGGGGACGCAGAACACCAGAAAAATGGGATTCGGCTCCTTTCCTCAGCGAAAAATCCCCCTGATGGCCCGGGCCAGAATAGTTTATTGTCTTACAAACATTTGAGATTCTGCATATCACATCTTCAACGTTACAAAGCAATAGCTAACCCATAATATCAATGACTACAAAGTTTGCCCATGATATATCCGCATTCGTTTCATCGGCCCATTCTTCATATAAGGAGGCGGTCCCTCGAGTACCACCCTCCCGTTCTCCCACATCAACGGGAAATAATTTTCGATCAACTCCTTGAACTTATTATCTATTACCCAAAATTGCGGTCTCACCACCAAAGTCACGTCCTCGCATAAGCTGAGACGATCCAAAACATTATCGGCCGAGTTCCACTCGCGCACTTGGCTCTCGCTCGCGGTGTGGAATGAGAACGTCACGCGAGTGATGCAAATGACCAATTCGGTGAACACGTTTGAGTTGATGGTCGAGAGTGTTCCGGATAACCATGTAGCGAAGAGCTCGGTGTTTGCCCATTCGACTAGCGTGATTTCGAGCTTGCGCAACGCGGGTTTACGTCTGAAACTGAGCTGGGGGCGATGAATTTCGCCTGACAGACAAGTGAGTGAACCAGAAATCCTCATCTGAAGAAAGGACCCACCCGACGAGTGCCATGTGAAGTTCATGTATTCGAGGCTTTGCGCACAAACGTCAGCCAGGAGTTGGGAGTTGGCGCTGGAGCACCCAGAGAGTTTGAGAGTCCGGAACTTGAGAGGGAACGTTATGAGCTCATTAACGACGAGATGAGCACCCGGATCGCTCCCCGTATTCAGTTCGAGGTCAAGGGTACCATCGAGGGGTGGGATAGTCTTGATATCAAAGTGAGGACCGCCGTTACGCATGGAGTGGATGTGGGGTTGGGTCCCCTTTATCTTGAGATTCCGTAGATTCGGAAACTGGCAAACGAAGTAAAGAATCTGTCTGTGATCTCCCCTTGGGTATTCCAGCTCCATGGATTGCAAGGACTCCAAAAATGCCCCGAAATATTCTTCCATCTTTGGAATAAACGAGGGGATATCTAACCAACGGGTTTTAATGCTCCTGAGGTTCGTGAGGGCGCGGAGCCACTGGATATGGGGTTGCAGATCGTACGGAAAGAGCGGATTGCGGCCAAGGAAGATCGAGAGGTGGCGAATGTGTTGGAGAAGACCTCGTTGACCTAGTGCTGGTAATCCCTTAAGTTCGTTCCAGTTACCGGGAGTGTTGGGTTCTCTTGGGAGCCCAAACCGATCCCGAGGAGTGAGGTATAGTGTTCGATGCAGGAACGGTTTCACAGAGCGGGATATTGCTTGACCGGTCAGAGAACAGGATTTGAGCGATTCCAAGTCCAGAAGACTGAAGATCTCGTAGATGATATCGCCCGGAAGGCTGGGGAACCCCTTATCGTAGGTGATCATCGGTTGAGGTGGAAGTGGTCGCGACGGTGTGGTTACAGGCCCGACTTCACTCCATAATCGCAGCCGACGAAACATACTAGACATATTAACTGTAGAAATCGTCAGCCTGGGTTACGGGTAATTCTTTCACTTTGTACACCCACATGTCGTTGGCAGGCTCTCCATCGGGTTAGAAGTGAGTGATACCTATCGTAGGTCGACTCAAGCCAGCTTATAAACCGTGTTGAGCGTCAAGGCACTCTGATGGCTCGAGTCAGACCACGCAAGCAAGGATGTGTCCACAATACGTGGAAGAAAACTAAACACCCTAGGGCGCGCTGCGCAACCCCTCACGCGCACGGATGACATGAACAGATGATCCGCCGATCAGGCGTCCCGAAATTTGATATGGGAATTTCTGGGCGTGTCAGCAAACGCGTTCGACGCGGTCCACCCTGTATATCGATACTACACAACGCAAATTATATCACACTGTAATGACGTTGGTCGTCGATTGCTACCCGAGCCAACGTGGCATCCCAGGCTGTCAGTGATGTTAACAACAGTCCTACATCTCGGACATAAGCCTGGACTTATACAGAACGTTTGGTATCCAAGTACTTCAAGTGTGCCATTCACAAGTGTGTTGTGCTAGGTTTGAGGATGCCCTGCTGTTGCTGCACCAAACTACAGGTGCGGACCCACGAAGCCAGGAGATTACAGCCTGAGGCCAAATCAAACAAAGTGTGATGGCAATCAGATAGAAGAACAACGGCGAGGCAGATATGCGTGAGCAACGGAGGGACATAGCCTTAGGCCATAGACATGGTGTCCGGCCCTCGCTTCAAATAGAGGCCAGCTTAAAGATGCCGCCAGTACCATACAAAAGCCGGGTCAAAGTGTTCACATACAGTGTGAGGGAAAGTATGGACGGTTGAACTATTCGGCCAACTAGAGCTCGCATGCGTAAGAATACTGCATAATAAAAACAGCCCGCAACCCCGCGGTACGGCATACTTTTGGGACCCACCGGAGTCAGCCTAACCGAGCTAGCAACTCGGAGAACGTTTCGCGTGAACTTATTCCAGGCCGACCAGTTCAAATGTCCAACTTCCTAGTGGTTCCAAGCACTGACGGTGCTATTATTGATCCCGTAACTCAGTACTTGCCTTTAGCTGATCCCCAAATCCCGTCGATGCACCCCCTTGTTGCCAGTGCGGCCGGCGACAGTTCACAAATCATGGCTAAATGCCCGGGGCTCACACGGAAACTCAACAACCACGGAGACCGTCAGATGGAATGAGGTGCAAGCACACGCCAACACCTCCGTCGCAAGACCTCCAAAAACAAAACAAAAATTAAAGATAAAATTGTGTGTACAGAACTCAAGAAGTACCCACCGAAGCTTGATACATGCAGGGTCGCAGGATGCCGGAAGATTGAGCGATGTGAACCCCACGTGGGGATCTTACCGTTGTCAATCCGTCTGCAGGGAAGCACAGCCGCCGGGCAACGATCTCTGGGAGTGTTGAAACTTTGAATTCGCCATGGATCGCCGCATGGGTGATCCGGTTATTGGTTGGCGGGCGTAGAAGAACGGTCTCTCATGATTCCGGTAAACGTACCCTGACTTTGTGTTCCAGGATCAGATCAACAGACTTGATCCAGTGAGTTCTGTAAGGCCATTGAAACACTCACCCGTGGAGCATGTGTTGAAAAGACTTGGACAGCCTTCTTGCCTCGGTGGTCAGTTAACAGAAATCTTGTTTTGAGTCCATCAGACACCTCAGGATGGAGCTTCCGCGTGATCTGATCTGCGAAAATGACGAGCCAGTGTTACCTCTTGGAGACCTGTGTATGCAAAGGTGTGTAAGTATCAGCGCTGGGTGGATGGTATATATGGATCACTCGATGGAGGCACGAAGCTCCAGCCCACTCCACTCTTTAACCCTACATCGGAGATGAACTTCTCGCCTGCTATTCCTTTTTTACTCGTATTCATTACGTGCGCCCAGGCTGCCGCGCTCCCTGGGAGAGGTGAGACAGCCAGGATACCGTGATCCTGTCAAAGGTACTCACCCAAGAATCTAGTAGGCGAACGCACGCCACCTCCGCCTCTACCACGCTCAACTCGCTGTGGCGAACGACTGCCAAATGGCTTCAAGTTAGAATGCGGGTTTTAGCCTCCTAGATTCAGTAAGTGTCCCACTCATATTATCAACTAGAACCCGCTGAATAACTCGATGACACAGGCGGGAGAAGTAGCCAGTCAGGTAGTGGCTTCAAAACCCAGATAGAAACTATTTCAGCGTATTTATAGCCTGCGTGGTGGTCGTAATACCCTGCCGTAGGATGCAAATGTATGATCCTTGACAGGAGATGCCCAACCACTGTTGTTTCGAGTGTTCAACACTATAAAAAAAACCACGCCTTAAATTCAGTCAAGATCGACTGAAGTTACAACTTCAGTTGGTTTCTGACTGACTGGGTGATGAAAACTTTCAGTTAGTGCAAGGGGATGAAAATTTGAGAATCCGAGGATAATTACGAGAAAATAATATCATACATAGGGCATGCCGACGACCCTACGAAAATTATTCGCCACCTTCAGAAACCGCTTCCCAGTGTGTGAAAAAGCTGACATGGCGAGGGTTTGAACACACGAGCAAAAAAAAGGACAAAAGCCGCAAACCGTTGCACCATCACAGGCTTTTAGATTCAACCATCTCTTAATAGATAAATTAGTTTAATTTCAACCTGAGATCAACCGGGTCACGCTTTAAATGAACACCCCAGCAGATGGCCCCACAACCCCGAGCGAATATGCGGGCATCGGGGTCCAGTTGGAAGACCAATTTGACAGTTCTCTGCCCATGAGCCTCTGCGGGCTCCACGATCAACGCTATGTCCCACAGAAATTCCATGCGAAGGTTCGTACCTGTCAGCGCGCGATATTTATGGCTATAAAATTTCGTTAAGTTATAACTTCAGTTCAAGTTACCCCCATTCGTTTCACTCAATTGCTTTTGAATCACGCTTCAACGAGTCAGAAACGCAGACATTGATTGTATAACACGGGCAAGATAA
>Ga0307512_10001657_pt1 | contig 30715 bp, 27 predicted proteins | sample 14_EM_MG_FD_200267 | JGI IMG/M metagenome (GOLD analysis project Ga0307512, IMG submission 200267) | Populus trichocarpa ectomycorrhiza microbial communities from riparian zone in the Pacific Northwest, United States - 14_EM | ecosystem: Host-associated > Plants > Roots > Unclassified | place... | reverse complement strand
TAATCATTGTATTGGCAGCTGTTCTGAGCAAAAGTGATCGCGACATGGTCACAGCCCCACTCTGAAAATGAGCGTCAACAGAGCGTCAACGATTTTGTGTGTTGCACCTTGTATAATCCAACGGCTGTGCTACGGCATTTATCCATAATCGAAGTATTGGCAGCCTTGATAGGCAATATCGTGTGTGTCGATACCGTTGAAGCTCAAAATGAGCGTCAACAGAGCGTCAACAGCGCGTCAACAGAACATCAACAGAGCGTCAACAGAGCATGAACAAAGTGTCAACCGAGTGTCAACAGAGTGTCGACGCTTTTGGGTGTTGCATCATGTATAATCCAAGGGCTCTGCTACGGCATAGACCCATAATCAACGTATTGGCAGCCGTTCTTTGCAAATGCGATAGTGACATGGTCACAGCACCTGTCTGAAAATGAGCGTCAACAGAGTGTCAACGATTTCTTGTGTTGCATCTTGTATAATCCAAGGGCTGTGCGACGGCATTTATCCATAATCGAAGTATTGGCAGCCTTTATAGGCAATATCGTGTTTGTCGATACCGTTAAACCTCAAAATGAGCATCAACAGAGTGTCAACACAGCATCAACAGAGCGTCAACAGAGCATCAACACAGTGTCAACTGAGTATCAACAGAGTGTCAATGCTTTTGGGTGTTGCATCATGTATATTCCAAGGGCTCTGCAACGGCATATGTCCATAATCAATGTATTGGCAGCCGTACTGTGCAAATGCGATTGTGACATGGTCACAGCACCTGTCTGAAAATGAGCGTCAACAGAGCGTCAACGATTTTGTGTGTTGCATCTTGTATAATCCAAGGGCTGTGCTATGGCATTTACCCATATTCGAAGTATTGGCAGCCTGTATAGGCAATATGGTCTGTGTCAATGCCGCTACACCTCAAGCATCAATGGAGGCTCCACAATTTTTGGTCTTGTAAATAAGGTAATTGGTAAGTGATTTGCTCACTGCTATCCATAACCAATATATTGCCATCCACTATGTGCAAAAAAGGAAGAGACAGGGTCACGGTGCCGTTCTGACAACATCTGTCAACTCAGCATTAACTGAAGGTTATCAATTGCTGGTGATGCAGATTGGGTAATGAAGGCATCGAATGGATATTTGAGCTTATAATTGAACTATTGACCTCCTCCATGGTCAAAAATACAAATCATTGAAAGAAAAACATGAATTAAAATATTGTCGATCTTGCAACATGCAAAGCATGCACAATGTGATTACTGCATGTCAAATGATCGATTTTGGCTGAGTACTATAATCGAATAGCAAAGGCAAGCATGTTATCTCAATGTACAGATGAACCCGCTATACAACCCGCTGAAAACCAGCCCAACTCAGGCGGGTAGGGAGATGTCGATGGAATTGTACCCGAATCGACATTTCGGGTTGAGTGACAACCCGGACCGCCAATCTGGCTCCGGTTCGGTTCCGACCCGTACCCGGACCCGAAGTGACGGTCCAGACCCGTTGCTAACACTAGCCATGCGACCACAAAGATCGACAATCGTACTATCGGCCGCCTTTCTAGGCAAATATGCTAACGACAAGATCGTAACCATGTCCCAAAATGAACGTCAACAGAGGGTCAACGATTTGTGCGCTGGCATCTTGGATAATCTAACCGGAGTGGAGCGGACATAAACCACAATGAACCTATCGGCAGCCTTTGTGGGCAAAAATGCTACTGATGAGATCGTGTCCGCCTCCTACAATTGAGCGCCCACGGTGCGCCAAGGCTCCGAATGCTACACACCAATGAACTGCATTATGATGTTCCAAAATGCAGTTTTACGTGGTCAGTCATTGCAATCTGTCCTTGTATTCAACTTCACAAATATGCATGCAATGTCTTACTGATCTGATTATTTTCCTTGTAGCAGTAGAGTCAATATTTAAGAACCCGCATTCTGCATTACTGTATCGTTATTTTCGGCAGTCTCTTGAGTCGAAATACCTAGCTTTCCAATTTCTACCACGATGTCGGATACACAATCTTTGAACACCTCATTGCTCGATGTTATGATTTCTTCCAAAAACGATTGTGCCTTTATTCGTGATTTGAGCGACCTTAGATTGTAAATCATCTTCAATGATTGGTAGGCTTCAATGAATGTGGGCTTGAAGCGGCCTATTGCATAGAAGATTTCTAGACATGCACCATCGTGGCGATTCTATTTGCACTGCGGAATTGAGGAGACTGGCAGCCCTGGCATCATATGTATCGTGTGTCATCAAGTTCTTCGCCATCCATCAGAACATGGGACCAGCTCAATGGGGAAACACGTGCTGGCAAAAGCTCACATCGCAAAGTTACACAAATTAACAGAGTCAGAGGTCACTGAATTGACCACTTCGACGGTGGATGAAACTGCTATGGCCATCCTGAAGAGACAAGGAAGTCGCGGAATCACAATAGTAAGTGTGCCGAGAAAAATGATATTTGATATCCAATTAAATCCATACTGACCGAAATGACAGACAAAACGTTCCAAACTGGCAGATAAGGACTTTGTAACTTCCGAATTTCACCAAGACATGTGGAATCGCTACCTCATGTTAGGATTTGTTTCGGCACAGATTCCGTGGAACGCTATATCAAATCTCGAGCTACGACAGTCATATAAGTCATTATGTGACGACCTAGTCCTACCGTCCGCTAAGACCCTTAGTAACATTTGCTGGAGGGAATATGCACTGACTGTGGATGCAATTAAGAAGCAATTGCCTATACGAAATAAAGTTAGTTTGGCTTTGGACGGATGGACATCAACGAACAAACTAGCCATAACGTCGGTCAGTGCGTACTATATGAATCGAAATTGGGCATTGTGTGAAGTTCAACTCGCTTTTGATCAGGTTGATCGCCTGTTTGGTTCCCCTTTCGAAAGCTAATTAATGATGATAGGTCAACGGACAACATACTGGAGCAAGGTTAGCCGTACATTTGAAGGATGTGCTTGATCGTTTTGAGCTTACCAATGGCCGCTTGCTTAATATTACAACTGATAATGCTTGGTCAAACTACGCGATGACACACGAGCTGCAATCAACACTTGAGGCCTCTGGGATCGAGTGGCCGGCATTGAGGAACCACATACCATGCATGGCGCACGTCATACAGCTGGCTTTAGGTGCATTCATGAGCAGTCTCGGTGTAAAAGGCCGCACCAAGTCTTGGGAAGCCCATGAGCGCAATCAGGAATTTGGAGAGAATGAAAGCATAGACATTGGGAAGAGTCAAAGACTTCAAAAAGAGGGCAATGCTAGAATCAACAAGGTGTTGGCCATGAAACCAGGTTTAGCAAAGATAATTGAGAAAGTACGTATTTCATGATATTTTGAAAGTCCTGAAGCTGACCTTGATATAGCAGAGAATGCTTGCTGTATTAATTACGCTGACACCTGGTCGCCGAAACAAGTTCATTGACTGTCAAAAAGCCAAAGTCCACATTGCTGTACTTCCTATTATGGATGTGGAGACACTTTGGAACTGTACACTGGAGTTACTCGAGTGCGCCTACCGCTTACGGGAATTCACCCGTGGGTGGCATCAAAACCCGACATACGCTCCATATCGGCCATTATTCACAACTCAGGATGAATGGACGATTGTCAAGTATGTCATGGCAGTATGGAGGCCATTTCGATATTGGACCCTGTGCATGTCGAAGAGACATGCAGTCACATTGCATCACGTTATCACAGTGTACAACGACATGTTCGATCAAATGGATGGCGTGATGCGGGCTTTCGCCAAGAAGAATACTCAATGGATGGAAGACTTGTTCTTCGCTGTGAAGTTAGCTCGGCAGAAGTTTTCCAAATACTACGCTGAAGTGACACCAACGACGGGCATGCTCCTGATTTCGGCACAAATCCTCGATCCGTTCCGGAAGTTGCGATTGTTCAGAAAGTGAGACAACCGAATGGATATCAATCCTGAGGACGAGACATCGTACACTACACTATACCAAGAGGCCGTTCTAAAGTCTGTGGAAAATGAATACTACGCTAGACATCGACATGCGCCGGTGAATGAACTCGAAACAGTACCAAGCAGCAATTTTGTCCGCTCCGCAACGGCATCAGGGTCCTATCAGTCATCTTTTGATCCATATGATTTGTCCAGCGATGATGAGGAATACTTAACATATAACAATGTGCCTAAGACAACACCCGGACGAAGCGATCACGCAGCCCGCTTATTGACCGCCACGAGGCTCTATTTTAATTCGCTGCCTGAATCACCAAAGAACTTGGGACAAATTAATCTAAATCTCAATGATTACCACTGACCCAATGGAGATTAGCAGTACATTTTGGATACCGGACATAACTGATTGGTGGCGCCAACAGGAGGAAACGCACTCAAAGTACGCCGATCTCTCCAATGTGGCTCGCGACATATTCCCTATCATACCACATGGCGTCGGAGTGGAGGCCAGTTTTTCACTTGGCCAAGATGTTATTGGGTGGAGGCAGTCAAAAACCACAGGCGAGACCCTTCGCGAACAAGTCGTTGTCACGCAGTTTGCTCGAGCCAATAATGGGATTCTGGCAGGCACTGACTGAGAATTGGATACCCCACAGACAGAAAACCACTCAGAAATGAAGAAAGAGGCAGAGGAAAGGAAATTGCACAGAATGGCCAAGGTTCACGACTTTTTGGAGATGTGGCAGGGCAGCCAAAACCTATGTGCTACCCAGAAGGAATCTCGCACTCCAAACAGGCAGATGACCGCCGTAGGATACATTGCGGACACTGAAGAGAGCATTAAATCATCCTGGTCACTCTTTCAACACGATGGTGCGGCTGCACTTAAATTGTCAGAAAGATCACCTTTGCCACCAGCTTTGTCTCCAAAGGACCTCCCTGGAGGACGAACTCAGATCTTAAATGTCCGCCAAATCCGGAGAATCAACCGTCATCCAGTCGAAAGCAAAGACGATAGCGCACCTGACAGCATTTCAGACACCGATGATTGGCTGAACTGGAATGGCAAGTTGGATAATCCAAATGACAGCAAAGATGATTGCGCAGCAGACAATGAATCCGATATAGGCCCCAACAATGGCATTGAGGATCCGGAATGCCCAGAGCAGCAGGATGTGAGTGCCGCGCCAAATGTGCCCGGATTGGTTCGGCCGACACGGAAGTCAAAGAGACAGGCTGAAAGGGTTTTGGTGACGGTCAACGCAGTTGAAACGCGGAGAAATAAAGGAGGGAAGAAAAAGTATGACAGAATGCGCCAATGGTTCACCAGCTTTATGTAGCTTGACCGAGAGTTTCAGTTAGAGATATATTATGGGCGAATGGTAAGAAGTAGATTGTGAATATCGGTTCATAAATAGATGTATAGCAGGTGCAATGAATCTTTTGGCATCATACATCATTTTTAGTCATGTGAGAGTGAACAGTGCAAGATTATCATGCCGCTCGGCTTTGCCACAGGGCTGAGTCTCAATCAGGCAGAATGACAGCCGATCAAGTCAAATCAGGATGAGATCAATTGTCGACTGCAGCAGATGTTGAATGGACAATACATTAAAATGAGCGTCAACACAGCGCCGATGACTTTTGGCCTTGCATTTTGGAACTTGAATGGGCTGTGCGGCGACGTTATGCCATAATCGTGCTATCGGCCGCCTTTCTAGGCAAAACCTCTTGCAACAACATCGCTACTATGTCCTAAAAATGAGTGTCAACGGAGCGTCAACGACTTTGGGCCTTGTGTCATGGAAAATCCTAGTGATGTGTGGCAACAATAGGCAATAATCAGATTATCGGCTGCCTTTCTAGGCAAAAACAGTAGCGACGACATCGCTACTATGTCCTAAAAATGAGCGCCAACGGAGCGTCAACAATTTTTAGCATTGCATCTTCAGTAAGTTATGTTCCGATTAGTTGTAGACATCTATTTATGGGATATTTGCAGCCTTTACAGGCAAAAACAACAGCGAGATGCTCGCTGCGGCATCCTGAAAATGAGGGTCAACTGAGCGTCAACAGTTTTAGGACTTGCATATTTCGTAATCAAGCCATCGCGCGGATCTTCGCGTGCGTAACTGTATTAATGACCGTCTTGCTAGGCAAAAATGGCATATATCGAAGGTGAACCACAGATACCAAATTAATCGATATTACACACTCCTCAACAAGCAACAGCACATTGTTGGTTGCTGAAAACGCGATTTTGATAAGATACTATTAACACACTGCAACTACAACAGCCTTATATGAATCTATAGATGGACCCGCTGGGCGACCTGCTGACAACCCGCCCAATTCAGACGGGTTGGACGTTGACCATGGAACTGTACCGGAGTGGGAAGTTCGGGTTTATTGACGACCCAGACCGCCAATTTGGCAACGGTTCAGTTTGGACCCGGACCCGCACCCGAAGTGACGGTCCAGACCCGTTGCTAACACTAGCTATGACCCCTGCACGCAGCATCCGAAACTAATAACCATATAGAAATCGGATTCTGATGAAGACATGGTGACGGCTCCTGCGTCGGCAGACGAATCAATTCGCAAATTGGAATTCGTGACGATGTATCACTCTGAAAAGTAATAGATGAACTTATTTTGCTACATGTCAGCTTTTAGTTGATTGCAGTGACCAAATTGTGAGACATGATAATTCGTCTGTGCATGTGCAAGGGTCCGATAGTTCATGCCAATGTTCTAGAATTCAAATCGTATTGACTGAAGACCAATGAACATGATATTGTCCTGCTGGTTACTGTTAAGTCAGACAATTTGAACCAAATTAGAGACGAAACTCACTAACGAAATTTAAGGCAGTAATGTCATACGAGTCATAGCTGAGGCGATCAATGTGCATCACGAACCTGGATGAATGACGACAGTCATGCTGCATACGATCATGCAGCCAACTGCATAACGCTCTGCACAGACCCTGTGCACATGGTCGAGATTTTGAATATTGCTTATGGTAGTTCATGGAAATCATGGAGAATGAGCTGGATGAGGAAATCTGAGGAAGTCGGGCTAAATATATGAAAAACTAGTGTACAGATACATATGCAGTAAATTGCCGGCCAAAAGCGCTGGAACGCGATAGGCTAACGTTATTTATCACCCAGTTAACGTGTGAAGTTGTTGATCAGAAATTGAGAGGCTTGGAAGCGTTTGGATTCAAATATTTATATATAGAAATGATTTATTGGCTGCCAATAACCAATGTATGCATTTTTGCAGACAATTGTTGAGCATCCACTGACTGTTAGTAGGTCATTAAGTTGAGCATCAACGGAGCGTCAATGATTTTTGCTCTTGGATTTTCGGCAAACAAATAGCTGCATAGCCACATCCTTCCAAAGTGACTGTACTGGCAGTTGGTATAGGCACCAATGATAGTGACACAGGTGTTGACCCATCCTGGAAATGAGTGTCGACGACGCGTCAACGATTTTTGGTCTTGTATCCTGGATAATGGCAGAGTGAAGCAACCCCTTCAACCCATAATTTTAGTATCGGCCGCCTCAATGTGCAAAAATGCTACAGACTATATCGCTACCACCTCCTAAAAATGAGCGTCAATGGAGCATCAAGATTTTTGGCCTTGCATGATGGGCACTCAAAGCACTGTGTGTGGATGTTAACCCATAATCAATGTATCGGCCGCCTTTATGGGCAAAAATTATAGTGATGAGACAGCTACCACCTCCCAAAAATGAGGGTCACCGGAGCATCAACGAGTTTTGGTCTTGCGTCTTGCACACTCTAAGGGCTATAGAACGACGTTATCCCATAATCAGCTCATCGGCTGCCATTATGGGCAACAATGCCAGAGACGATACAGCTACCACCTCCTAAAAATGAGCATCAACGAAGCGTCAATGATTTTTGGTCTTGTTTCTTGGACAATCTAAGGGCTATGGAACATCGTTATCCCATATTCAACTTATCGGCTGCCTTGATAGGGAAATATGCTAGTGACGATATTGCTACCACCTCCTAAAAATGAGTGTCAAGAGAGCGCCAATGATTTTTGGTCTTGCATCTTGCACACTCCAAGAGCTATAGAACGACGTTATCCCATGTTCAGCTCATCGGCTGCCATTATGGGCAAAAATACTAGAGACAATACAGCTACCACCTCCTAAAAATGAGCATCAAAGGAGCGTCAATGATTTTTGGTCTTGAATCATAGACAATCCAAGGGCTATGGAACGTTGTTATTCCATAATCAACTTATCGGCTGCCTGTATGGGGAAATATGCTAGTGACGATATCACATCTGCCTCCTACAATTCAGTGCCCATGGAATGTCAACAATTTTTGTTGGGGCTCACTAAGCTACACAGCAAGGAACTGCATTGTGTCGTTCCTGAATTGAGTTTTACGCAGTCAGTCATTGCAATATGTTGTTCTATACAACTTCGCAAATATGCATGCAATGTCTCACAGATCTGACTATTGTTTGCTTGTAGCTCTAGGGAATACATAACAATCCACATTCTTCTTTACTATAATGTAACTTTTGGCAGCCTCTCGAGTCGGATCACCCAGCAATCAAATTCCTACCGCAATATCGGATTCAAAATCACTAAATACCTCATTGCTTGAGGTTATCATCTCTTCCAAGGATCAATGTGTCTTTATTCGTGATTTGAGTGACCTTACTTTACAAACCATCCTCGATGCTTGGTGGGCATCACTGAATGTTGACTTGAAGCTGCCTATTGTATGGAAGAATTCTAGACATCCGCTTTTGTGGCGATTCTATTTACACTGCGGAATTGAGGAGACCAGCAGCCCTGGCATCATCTGTATCGTTTGTCATCAAGTTCTTCACCATCCATCAGAACATTGGACCAGCTCAATGGGGAAACACTTGCTGGCAAAAGCTCACATCGCAAAGTTAACGAATTAACAGACTCAGAGGTTACTTACTTGACTAGTTCAACGGTCATTGAAACTGCTTTGGCCATCCTGAAGAGGCAAGGAAGTCGTGGAATCACAATACCAAGTTCCCAGAGGAATATCATATTTGACCTCCAGGTTGATCTGTATTGACCGAAATAACAGACAAAACGTTCCAACCTGGCGGCAAAGGACTTTGAAACTGCCGAATTTCACCCAGACATGTGGAATCACTACCACATGTTGGGATTTGTTTCGGCTCAAATTCCATGGAACGCAATATCAAATCTAGAGCTACGACGGTCATATAAGGCATCACGCGATGAACTAGTGGTGCCGTCCGCTATGACCCTTAGCAACATTTGCCGAAGGGAATATGCACTGACGGTGGTTGCAATTAAGAAGCAATTGCCGTCACGTAATGAAGTTTGTTTATCAATGGACGGATGGACATCAACATACACACTAGCGATAATGTCGGTCATCGCTTAATATATTGATCGCAATTGCGCACTGTGCGAGGTTCAACTCGCTTTTCAGGAGGTTGATCGCCTGTTCTTTTCCCGTTTCAAAATCTGATTAAGGATAATAGGTCAAGGGCCAACATACTGGAGCAAGGCTAGCCCTACACTTGAAGGACGTGTGAGATGGTTTTGAGCTTATGGACGGCTGTTTGCTTGGAATTACAACTGATAATGCCTCCTCATATTCCTTGATGGCACGCGAGCTGCAATCAACACTTGAGGCCTCTGGAATCGAGTGGCCTGCATTGAGAAACCACATACCATGCATGGCGCACATTATACAGCTGGCTGTAGGTGGATTCATGAGCAGTCTGGGTGTAAAAGGCCAGACCAAGTCTTGGGAAGCCCATGAGCATGATTAGCAATTTGGAGAGAATGAAAGCATAGGCATTGGGAAGAGTCAAAGACTTCGAACAGAGGGCAATGCCAGAATCAATAAGGTGTCAGCCATGTGACCAGCTGTAGGAAAGATAATTGAGGAGGTACGTATTTTATGATATTTTGAAAGTCCTGACTCTGACTTTCATATAGCAGAGAATGCTTGCAGTATTGATTACACTGACACCGGGTCGTCAAAACGAGTTCATTGACCATCAAACACTGAAAGTCCCCATCACAGTACTTCTGATTACGGATGGGAAGACCTGTGGGAACTCTACACTGGTGTTGCTTGAGCGCGCCTACCGATTACGCGAATTCACACGCGAGTGGCTTCAAAATCCAAAATACACTGATCACCGGCCACTTTTCACAACTCAAGATGAATGGACCATTGTGAAGTATGTCATGGAGGAGTTGAGGCCATTCCGATATTGGACTCTGTGGATGTCGAAGAGGCATACAGTCACATTGCATCACATTATCACATTGTACAATGACAGGTTCGATCACATGGATGGCGTGATGCGAGCTTTGGCCAAGAAGAAGACTCAAAGGAAGGAAGACTTGTTCTTTGCCGTGAAGTTAGCTCGACAAAAGCTGTCCAAATATTACGCTGAAGTGACTACATGAACAGGCATGCTTCCCATTTCTGCTAATATTCTCGATCCTTTCCACAAGTTCCGATTATTCAGAAACTGGGACAAAGGAATGGATATTGATCCTGAGGATGAGACATTCTATACAACCCAATACCAAGAGGCCTTTCTGAAGTATGCGGAGAATGAATACTGTGCCAAACATCAACGTGTGCCGGTCAATAAACTCGAAAGCTTACCGAGCAGCAATCTCATCCCCTCTGCAATGGCTTCATGATCCTGTCGATTATCCTTCGATCCATCTGATTTTTCCAGCAATGATGACGAATACTTGACACCTAACAATGTGGCTCAAATGACACCCGCATGAAGCAATCGCGCAGCACACTTATTGACCACCACCAGGCTGGATTTGAATTCACCGCCTGAAGCACCAATGAACTGGTGGCAAATTAATCCAATTCTCAATGATTACCACTCCGACCCAATGGAGATCAGCAGTACATTTTGGTTACCGGACATAACCGTCTGGTTGCGCCAACAAGAGGAAACGAACTCAAAGCACGCCGATCTCTCCAATGTGGCACCCGACATATCCTCTATCATACCACATGGTGTCAGAGTGGAGGCCAGTTTTTCCCTAGGCCAAGATTTTATAGGCTGGAGGCAGTCACAAACAACAGGCGAGACCCTTCGTGAGAAAGTCGGTGTAAGGCAGTTCGCTCGTGCCAATAATGGGATTTTGGCAGGCGCTGACCCAGTATTGGATACAACGAACACAGAAAATGACTCGGAAATGAAGAAAGAGGAGGAGGAAATCAAATTGCACAGAATGGCCAAGGTTCATGACTTTTTGGAGATGTGGCAGGGCAGCCAAAACCTACATGCTACCCAGAAGGAATCTTGTGCTCAAAACAAGCAGATGATCACAGTGGGATACATTTCGGACACCACAGAGATCGTCAAAGCACCCTGGTCACTTTTCCAACATGATGGTGCGGCTGAATTTAATTTGTCAGAAAGATCTCCGTTGCCACCACCTTTGTCTGCAAAGAAACTCCTTGGAGGATGAACTCAGTTATTGAATGTTCGCCAAATGCGGAGAATCAACCGTCATCCAGTGGAAAGTGATGAGGATAGCACACCTGACAGCATTTCGGACACAGAAGATTGGCTTAACTGGAATGGGGACTTGGATAATCCAAATGACAGTGAAGATGATTGCGCAGTGGACATTGAATCTGATATAGAGAAAGACAATAGCATGAAGGATCCGGAATGCCCAGAGCAGCGGTATGTGAGCTCTGCACCAAATGTTCCTGGATTGATTCAGCCTCCACGGAAGTGAAAGAGACAGGCTGAAATGGTGTTGATGACGGTCAGTGCAATTGAAACGAGGAGGAACAAGGGAGTGTAGACAAAGTAGGACAGAATGCGTCAATGTTTCACCAGCTGCTTCATGTATCTTGACCGAGAGTTTTAGTTAGAGATATATTATGGGCGAATGGTGAGCAGTAGCTTGTAAATATCGGTCGATAAACAGATGTATAGCATGCACAATGAAGCTGTTGGCAAGATACATAAATTTGAGTCGTGTGAGAGTGAACAGTGCAAGAATGTTACGGCACTCGGCTTTGCCACAGGGCCAAGTCTCGATCTGCCCGAAAGACTGCAAATATGTTCAAATCATGATGCAAACCATTATCGATGGCAGCAGATGTTGAATTGACAATACATCTTTATGAGCATCAACTGAGCGTCAACGATTTGTAGTTTTGTATGTACGGTAATTCCCCAGCGATTTGGTTGCTGTTATGCATAACCAATGTATTGGCAGCTTTTCTAGTCAAAAGTGACAGCAACACGGTCACCGCTCGATTCTGAGAATGAGTGTCAACAGAGCATCATCGATTTTTCGCTTTGAATTTTGGGTAATTTATGTTCTGACTGGTTGCAGACACCCATTTATCAGATATTGGCAACCTTTACTGGGAAAAATGACAGCGACATGCTCCTTGCTGCATCCTGAGAATGAGCGTCAATGGAGTGTCAATGATTGTTAGCTTCGCATCTTGGGTAATTTATGTTCCGATTGGTTGGAGACACCCATTTACCAGATATTGGCAGCCTTTACTGGGAAAAACTACAGCGACATGCTCCTTGCCGCATCCTGAAAATGACTGTCAATGGAGTGTCAACAATTTTCACCTTGCATCCTGGGTAATTTATGTTCCGACTGGTTGCAGACATCCATCTATGAAATATTGGCAGCCTTCACTGGAAAAGCAACAGCGATATAGTCCCTGCCGTATTCTGACAATGAGCGTCAATGCAGCGTCAACAGTATTATTTGTTGCATGTTTGGTAATCCAGGCATCGCACGGATTTTGTAACGGGCAGGGTCGGGCGCAGGTGATATGGATGTTGCAGGACTGAACTCGAAGTGCGTATCGAGGAACAAGAATCAGAGTATGTTTCAAAGTCGTACTATTGCTTGCTATACAAGAGAACGAGTAAAGAGAGAAGAAAAGGAAACCCTCCAATACCAAACAACCTCTCTTTATATACAATCCGTTCGCTACCTTCGAATCATCCTCCATGCTTCGATGTACCAACCGAATAATCATCCCATGATCTTACACACCTAAAAACTCTTCTTATCAGTACAATCACACCACATCGTCCGACGTCGCAACACCTCAAACCACTTCTTTATCTTTCTAAATTATACCGCCACCATCTCACCGCTCCTTCCGCGTCTTCCAACGTCTCCGCCTTTCCGTAACACAATTCCTTCTACACCTTCCATATCTTTCTTCTATATTTCCCAAGTACCTTCGTACCTTCTTGCGCCGTGACAGATTTTCGCGTTCATAACCGAATCATTGACCTTCCTGATAGGCAAAAATACAATATATCAAAGGTAACACCAATTCCAAATTAATCAATATTGCAATCTGCAAAGCAAGGAAATACATATTATTGGTTGTTGAAATGTGATTTTGATAAGATATTATGAAGAAACTTCAAAAATAGGATGCGTATATGAATCTGTAGATGGACCCGCTTGGCGACCCGCTGACAACCTGCCCAATTCAGACGGGTTGGGAGTTTACCATCGAACCATAGCCGAATTGAATGTTCCCGTTCATTGACAACCTGGACCGCCAATTTGGCAACGGTTCGGTTTGGACCTGGACCCGGACTGGAAGTGACAGTCCGGAACCGGTGCTAACACCAGCAATGGTAAATTGACTCGCACAAGAAATTCTCATAAGTCCCAGTTTCTCACCATGATTTCTCCCATCTTTTCTCATCTCTCTCGTTCTCTACCATCACCTAAGTACACAAAGTTATGTCATCCCTATCTATCTGTCCATGCAATGATCATGAGTTAACACTGAGTACAGCATACACCAAGTACAGCATACACCAAGTACAGCATACACCAAGTACAGCATACACCAAGTACAGCATACACCAAGTACAGCATACACTGAGTACTGCATCATCACAAGACCCACTATCTCCAGCTCCCAGGCACTCTCTCATCTCTCAGCGCACCGGAATGTACTCAACTCTCTCCATTCCCAAGATTACAAGTTACGCTATGAATAAAGTCTTAGCTGCCGTGGCACCTCCCTCCCAATCTAACGCTTTCAGATAGACCACCTCCAAATACTCCTTCAATCTCAATCGATCATGGCCTCCAAGTTCATCTCCAAACTCGCACAATCACAGCCTCCAAATGCATCTCTCAGTCACACGATCACAACCTCCAAATGCATCTACAAACTCACTCGATCATGGCCACCAAGTGCATCGCTCAGTTCAACGTAATCTTGGCCTCCAAGTGCATCTCTGAGGTACTCGATCTCGGCCTCCAAATGCATCTCCAAACTCACTGTATCATGGCCTACAAGTGCATCTCTGAGTTCAACTTGATCTCGGCCTCCAACTGCATCACCAAACTCACTAAATCACGGCCTGCAAGTGCATCTCTGCGTTACATGATCTCAGCCTGCAAGTGCATCTCTGCATTACACGATCTCGGCCTCCAAATGCATCTCCAAACTCGCTCAAGCAGGGCCTCCACGTGCCTCTTTGAGTTCAACTTGATCGTCGCCTACACGTGCATCTCTGCATTACTCGATCTCAGCCTTCAAATGCATCTCCCAACCAGCTCAATCATGGCCTCCATGTGCATCTCTGAGTTCAACTTGATCCCGGCCTCAAAGTGTATCTCTGCGTTACTCAATCTCAGCCTCCCAATTGATCCCCAAACCTGCTCCATCATGGCCTGCAAGTGCATCTCTGAGTTACTCCATCTCGGCCTCCAAATGCATCTGCAAACCCACTCCATCATGGCCTCCAAGTGAATCTCTGAGTTCAATCTGATCTCGCCCTACAAGTACATCCTTGAGTTACTCAAAAACAGCTTCCAAATACATCTCCAAACCGCTCGATCATGGCCTCCAAGTGCATCTCCAACCTCTCTCAATGATGGTCACCAGGTGCTCCTGCTATTTTGTTCCAGTACCGTCTGCAACCAGATTGGCCGTAGGTATATTTATAGTGAGACTTAGATACATAATTGATGCCATATTATGATGTAGGAATCTTGTGACTGTAACAGAGACGAATCCGATACACAGAATGCCGTGTGGTTATGGAATGCTAAAAACTGCAGCTGTGGGGATACGGCGGTGAGCCTCGTGCAGAGCTGCTCACACGTCTGAAGCAGCTTTCAATGTCTCCCGCAGACCTGTGCAGACCTCTCAGCTGCTTCAAAATTTGACTATCCTCTTGGTCAAATCTCGTAGCATCCTGAGGATGCTCTTGCAGAGTCTGAGCGCACTTTGCTTAGCTCCAGGGGGGGCCTGGGAGCATCTGGAATGACTTGGCAGCACCAGTGAGGTCTACCGGAGTGTCTGGGAGGTTTGCGTGTCGCGTCCGGACCAATTTACATTTTCCTGATGAGGGAACACACACTGACAATAGACGTAATGATGAAGCAAATGCCGTCAAGAAATGAAGTTGGTTTAGCTTGAAACAGGTGGATATCAACAAACAAATTGGCCATCACGTCGGGCATTGCTTACTATATGGAGTGAGATCGGGTATTGCAAGAAGTACAACTTGGATTTGATGGGGTAAATAGCCTATTCCTATCCAATTTCAAAAGCTAAATAAGGATAATAGGTCAAGGGTCAACATAGTGGAGTAAGGCTAGCCATACATTTGAAGGAGGTTCTGGATGGATTTGAGCTTACTGATGGCCGTTTACTTGGAGTTAGCACTGATAACGCTTTCTCAAATTGGTCCATGACTCATGAATTACAACCAGCCCTTGAGGCCTCCAGAATCATATGGCCTGCATCGAGAACCCACATACCATGCATGGCACACATCATTCAGCTTGCTTCAGATGCATTCATGAGCGGTCTGGGTGTCAAAAGCCGCACCAAGTCTTGGGAAGCCCATGAGCAAGATCAGCAATTTGGAGAGAATGAAAGCATAGACATTGGGAAGAGTCAAAGACTTCATAAAAAGGGCAATGCTAAAATCAACATGGTGTCAACCATGAAGTAGCAAACATAATTGAGAAAGTACATATTTCAAGTAATTGTGACAGTTCCCAAACTGACCTTCATCTAGCGGCGAATGCTTGCTGTATTGATTACACTGACACCTGCTCATCGAAATTGTTACAGGGTTGCCTCCACCTAAGTAACTATACTTATAAACAAGTATCCACATATGCTCAAGTAAGTACTAGGTACACGGCCATAGTTCCTGTCGTAAATCGTTTCCGTATCTCCAGAGGAAATGTATTCGGAACCTGGACAGATCGTATACGCAAAGAGGACAAATATGTATAGTCATTCAGATGTTACTAAGTAAATAGCAACTAAGTCACATCTTAGTGTGATACAATACTAACAATACATATAGTGAAACAAATTTACCTCAGTGATTCATTTGTATGGTAAAATATACTCATATAATTAATCTCGATGAATAATTGATATCCTAGAATATATGTTTCTATTTAATCTCAATGATTAATTAATATCATAAAGTACATTTGTGTAATTGATATCCGTGGTTAATCAACATCAGCAACAACTCTAGATTCCGTCAGAAACACCCGGCTGTTCCGGACAGCTCTGACGGCTCTGACATAACCTCGTACCCTCTGATGGAGAATTACACCCTTCCCGTTGCATAGCACCAGCAAAATGTATTTTAGTCACTGGAAGCCTCCAGGAGTGTCTGAGAGGATGTGGAGTGTAAACTTAGATGCGTCAATTTCAGGAGAGTATCTGACCCTAGGAGGGCATTCCTGCCGGCCTTCAGAGTAACTGGAAGCGCCGACGACAAGCCTGGGAGCACCTCGAATCACAGTCATGTATTCAGTTTGTATTCTCATCAATGTATCTATGTATCTATATAGCTACCCATCTACACATGCTATATCTGGACTGGCTGCAGGCGGTGCTTGAGAGCAATTGGAGGTGCGCCTGAACATGACGATCAAGTGAACTCAGAGATATACTCCCAGGCTGTGATCGAGCGACTTTGGAGATGCACTTGGAGGCCGTAATCGAGCATATTTCGAGATGCACTTGAAGGCCGCGATCAAGTGAACTTAGAGATGCCCTCCGTGATCATGACCGAGCGAGTTTGGAGATGCACTTGGGGAGGACGTAATCGAGCAAGTCTGGAGATACACTTGGAGGCCGTGATCGAGCAAGTCTGGAGATATCTACTTGGAGTCAATGATCGTGCGAGCGTGCAGGCCTTAATCGAGCGAGTCTGGAGATACACTTGGAGGCCGTGATCAAGCGGGATTGGACGAGTACTTGGAGGCGGTCGATCGACAGCGCGCCGCGACTCAATTCATCAGTTAGGTAACTCCCAACCGTGGAAATGTGACAAGGTGACTTTACGTTTGAAGCCCTTATGGAGAACATGCTGGTGGCGGTCGATCGGTAGGACGGTACGCCGGAAGCTGAAGGTTCATTCAGGGGTCAACTTGAAATCGTGAGAAAAAAGGGACAACAGACAATCTTAGGTGTATGCTGTATTCGGTGTATGCTGCACTCATTGTTAACTCATGATGATGGCATGGAGAGATAGAGAGGGATGACTTAACTCTGTGTTGTTGTGATGATGGTAGAGTTGTGGACGAGAAAGAGAGAGATGGAGGATGAATATGAGAACAACATGGAGGAAACGAGCAGCTATGAGAAATCAGGAGTACGACTTGCCTGATTGGGTTTAGAAGACCTCGTATCGGTGTTAGTACCCACCAGATTGGGACTGGAACCTGCCATATCGGCAATGGTCAATTGACTCGCACACCAAATTCTCTCAGTCCCAGTTTCTCATGATGATTTCCCTCATCTCCTCTGATCTCTCTCTTTCTTGTGCTCAACTCTACCATCACCTAAGAACACAAAGTTAAGTCATCCCTCTCTATCTCTCCATGCCATAATTATGAGTTAACACAGTGTACAGCATACACCAAGTACAGCATCATCCCAAGATCGACAGTCTCCGGCTCCCAGCCAGTTTCTCATCTCTCGGCGGATGTTGTACTCAACTCTCTACATTCCCACCATTACAAGTTAACCAATGGATAAAGTCTCAGCTGCCGTCACGCCTCCCGCTAAATCGACCGCCTGCAAGTACTCCTCCAATCTCGCTCGATCACAGCCTGCAAGTGCATCTCCAAACTCGCTCGGTCACAGCTTCAGAGTGCATCTCCAAACTCGATCAATCACGGCCTGCAAGTGCATCTTCTGTTTTCAGTTGATCTCGGCCTCCAAGTGTATCTCCAGACTCGCTCGACTACGGCCTGCAAGTTCGCACAATCATGGCCTCCAAGTGCATCTCCAAACTCGCACGATTCTGGCCTCCAAGTGCATCTCTGAGTTGACTTGATCTCCGTCTCCAAGTGCATCTCAAACATGCTCGATCAAGTACATCTTGAAGGAGCGACGGCGGTTGTACGGAGATACAGGGGTAACTGGGGTGGACAGAGTAACGGGGAGTATATATTCGGCAGACCCCGGAGTAGATTGACATCATCTCATTTCCATCTGCTCTTATCATACAATAAAAATTCACACTCTATCATTCCCAACCTTTGGTCTCACTCGCTCTGTCCGAGATTTTGTGGATCCATGCAATCGCATGAATTCTCATGGCCGGGTAGTATCATATCTTCTCACCATCTTGTACGCTCCTCAAGCTTGAAGTAGAAGGAACGCGAGGAGAGATTTTCACTACGTCACCCATTGCAGTGCAATCCCGATGCAAGTGTATACGCAATGAACCCATTCCGACGTATGGTCACAGTTGGCCACAACGCCAGAGTGTTTGTCTAAAATAGGAGACTGCCGACAGAGCGAGAAGAAATGGTGAAACCGCGATCGGAGGGCGATATGCAACACAACAGGTGGTATTGACGCCGGGCGCGGAGTGATCCGGCACCGGGGTGTCTCTGACGGCTCTGACAGAGCGCGTCCACTCTGACGCAGCCATTCCGCCCGGACGGAAATGTTTTTTGCTGATGACTATTGTCAACCATATTTTTATAATTAATCTTGGTGATTGATTCATATCATAAAGTATATTTGTATAATGAATCTTGGTGATTAATTGATATGGATGCAGTAATATTTTGCCAGTTGATAGTGCAATCTCAATTGACACATATCTTCACAAAACCCCTGTTTTATTTCTCCTTGATAAATCTGGCATTCAGATACTATCGGCAATATTACGACTAAGCACAATCTCCCTATAATTCCACGTCACTAACACACTCTATCATAGGTGCTAAGTCTACCCAACAATGGCTTAATTCACCAATCCATCCTTTCATAAGGATTCACCATCATTCTGAAGCTGTTGTGTATCTTGGCCTGGATATCGTTTCACCAGCAAAATGTAAATCGGTCCGGAAGCCACACACAATTCTGCCTGACACTCCGGGCAACCTCACCAGTGCTTTCAAGTACTTATAGATGCTTCCAGACCCCCCTGGAGCTAAGCAAAGTGCTCCCAGACTCTCCAAGAGCAGTCGCAGGTGTTCCGAGATTTGACTCATAGAATAGTCAAATTTTGGAGCTCCTGAGACCTCTTCCCAGATCTGCGGGAGGCTTCGGGAGCAGGTGATACAGCTGCACGGCTCCGCAGGAGACATCGAGAGGAGCCGAGACCGCTGTGCAGCTCTGCGGCAGACTTCGGGCAGTATTCTCACAGCAGTGGTTCTTTCAAAACCACACGGAATTACGTCTTATGATATTCTTCTTTGTTACAGTCTCAAGATTCGCTACATCATAATATGGCATATATTATTTAAGTCTCTCTAAATATATACATACAGTCAATCTGGCTGCAGATGGTAGTCGAGCATAATCGGAGGAGCACCTGGACACGCCCATTGAGAGAACTTAGAGATGCAGAAGGCAGAGAGCCCACCTTCGACACTCCACCGCACCTCTCGCAACATCCAAATGGAATTCATGAGATAGAGCGGTTCTTCGCTCGAGTAGCGTAGGAATCGGGTGAGAAGATATGATACTACCCGGCATTGAGGATCCATGAAATGTCGGACCGCGCGAGTAAGACCGAAATGTGAGAACGATACAGCATGTAATGTCGTTGTATGATAAGATGAGATGGAAATGGGATGATGTCTATCAACTCAGGGGTCTGCCAAATATACACTCCCCATCACTCTGTCCACCTCCATTACACAGGTATCTCTGTACACCCGGCATCGCTCCTTAAAGATGTACTTGGATGGTGTGATCAGGGGTGTTTGGAGATGCACTGGGAGACTGATATCGAGTGAACTCTTAGATGCACTTGGAGTCTGGGATCGAGCCAGTTTGGAGATGCATTTGGAGACCGAGATCGAGTGAGCTCAGAGATGCACTTGGAGGCCAGGATCGAGCGAGTGTGGAGATGAATTTGGAGACTAAGATCGAGTGAACTCAGAGGTACACTTGGACTCCGTGATCGAGTCAGTTTGGAGATGCACTTAGAGTCCGAGATCGTTAGCGATATGTATTTTAGTCAGCGGAAGCCTCCAGGACTGTCTGAGAGGATGTGGAGTGTAATCTTAGATGCGTCAATTTCAGGAGAGTCTCAGACCCTAGGAGGGCATTCCTGCCGACATTCAGAGTAACTGGGATCTCTGATGACTGGTACACGAGTACCTGGAGAGTGAGTGTGATAAGTTGGAGAACACCTCGGAGCGCCGGAGAGAACTTTGGGTGCACCTGGCAGCACCTGGGAGCGCCGACGACAAGTTTGGGAGTGCCGATAACAAGCCTGGAAGCGCCGACAACCATGGGATCACCTCGGAGCGCTGGTAACAAGCCTGGGAGCACCTCGAATCACTGTAGAGCAGTCTGGGAAAAGCATCTTCTTTGGGCTCGCTGCCGGTGCGCCTGGAAATCATAGCTACTACCCATCGTTCAACGATTTTGAAAACTCATGTATTCAGTTTGTATTCTCATCTAATTATCTATATCGCTACCCATCAACACAGGGTATATCTGGACTAGCTGCAGGCGGTGCTTGAGAGGAATTCGAGGTACACCTCAAAATGACGATCGAGTGAACTCAGAGATACACTCCGATGCCGTGATCGAGCGAGTTGGGAGATGCACTTGGAGGCCATGATTGAGTGAACTTAGAGATGCACTTCAAGATCATGATCGAATGAGTTTGGATATACACTAGGATGCTGTAATTGAGCGAGTTTGGAGATATGCACTTGGTGGCTAAAATTGTGCTAACTTGGAGGCTGTAATCGTGTGAGTCTGGAGATACACTTGGAGGCTGTGATCGAGCGAGTTTGGAGATGCACTTGGAGGCCATGAACGTGCGAACTTAGAGGCTGTAATCAAGCAAGTTGGGAGATGCACTTGGAGGCGTCGATCGAGCGAGATTGGACGAGTACTTGGGGGTGGTCGATGGCTGGCACGCCTGGTGCTGGGACTCTATTCATCAGTAAGTCAACTTTCAACCGTGGGAATGTGACAATGTGACTTTACCTTTGAGCTCTCATGGAGACCTGGCTGATGGCGGTCGATCCTGTATGGAGGTAGGCCGGAAGCTGAAGCTACATTCAGGGGTCAACTCGTCATCTTGAGAATGAAGGGAAGACAAACAATCTTGGAGGTATGCTGTACTCGGTGAATGCTGTACTTGGTGAATGCTGTACTTGGTGAATGCTGTACTTGGTGAATGCTGTACTCGGTGAATGCTGTACTTGGTGAATGCTGTACTTGGTGAATGCTGCACTCGGCATATGCTGTACTGGTTGGCAGCTCATGATCATGGCATTGAGAGATCAAGAGGGATGACTTAACTTTGTGTTCCGTGATGATGGATGAGTTGTGCACGAGAAACCGAGAGATGGGGGATGAAGAGGAGGATGACATGGAGGATAAGAGCGGAAATGACAGATGAGGGGTACAACTTGCATGATTTGGTTAGGAAGACCTTGTATCGGGGTAATTACATGCCTGATCAGGACTCGTACCTGCCGTATCGGGGAAGGTAAATTGACTCGCACACAAACATTTCTAAATCCCAGTTTGTCATGATGACTTGCCCCATCCTTACTGATTCCTCTCCTTCTCGTCGTCAACTCTACCATCACCTAAGAACCTGAAGTTAAGGCATCCCTCTTTATCTCTCTATGTTATGATCAAGAGTTGACACCGAGTACAGCATACACTGAGTACAGCATACACCGAGTACAGCATACACTGAGTACTGCATACACCGTGTACTGCATCATCCCAAGATCGACTGTCTCCTGCTCCCAGCCACTTTCTCATTACTCAGCAGACCATGTTGTACTCAATTCTCTACATTCCCACAATTACGACTTAACCAATAAATAGAGTCTCAGCTCCCGTCTCGCCTCCCTGCAGATTGACCCCCTCCAAGCACTCCTCCAATCTCACTCAATCATGGCCTCCAAGTGCATCTCCAAACTCGCTCGATCACAGCCTCCAAGTTCGCACTCTCATGGCCTCCAAGTGCATATCTCCAAACCTGCTCGATCACGGCCTCCAAGTGCATCTCCAAACTCGCTCGGTTATGGCCTCCAAATGCATCTCCAAACTCATGCAATTACGGCCTGTAAGAGTATCTCAAATCTAGCACAATTATGGCCTCCAAGTTCGCACGATCACGGCCTCCAAGTGCATCTCTAAAACTCGCTCAATCACTGCCTCCAAGTGCATCACCAGACTCGCTCGATTATGACCTCCAAATTTCCATGATCATGGCCTTGGAGTGCATCTCCAACTTCACTCCATCATGGTGTGGTGAAACGGTGGAGCTCGAAGGCAGGCAGCCCATGATCAACACTCCCCTGCACCTCGCATTCCTGAGAAAGAGCCGTTCTGGCTTGAGGAGCGTAGGAAGAGGGTGAGAGGATATGACGGGATACCCTGCCATGATGAACCACACAAATTTCGTCGATCTATGAAAGCTCAGCAAGGGTGCGTGAGACGAAGATCTGGGAAAGAAAGAGTGTGTATTTCGTATAATGCGATGATGTCTATCTACCCTGGCCTCTCCTAAATATATACTTCCCGTCACTGAGTCCGTCTCCGTTATCCCTGTATCTCCATCTGTGTATATATTGAGACTTAGATAATACACACCATATCATGATGTAGCAAATCTTGTGACTGTAACAAAGACGAATATGATCAATGAAATGCCATGTGGTTGTGGAACCATAAGAACCACTGCTGTCTAAGAATTACTGCTGTGAGAATTTGGCACCAAGTCTCCTGCAGAGCTTGCGCAGAGGTCTCAGCTGCTCTCAAAGTCTCCTGCAGAGCTGCGCTGAGGTCTCAGTTGATCTCGAAGTCCCCTGCAGACCTGTGCAGAGGTTTCAGCAGCTCCAAAATTTGACTATTCTAATAGTCAATCTCGTAGCATCCTGAATGCACCTCCATAACTGCAGGTGCTTTCAGGAGCACCTGGGAATGCTCTTGCAGAGTCCGAGAGCACATTGCAAAGCTCCAGGGGGGGCTGGGAGCATCTGGAGGTACTTAGCAGCACTAGTGAGGGCTACCGGAGTGCCTGGCAGGTTTGCATGTGGCTTCCGGACCAAATTACATTTTGCTGATAATCTAGTTAACTCAGAGATGCACCTGGAAGCCGAAATTGACAGTGTTGGGAGATACACATGGAGGCCATGTTCGATCAAGACTGGAGAAGTACATCGAGGCGGTAGATCGGGAGGAGTGACGGGAGCTGGGATTATATTCATTGTTTAATTCATAATTTTGGATCATACAGAGTTCAGTTTATCTGCCAAGAGATAAGAAACTGGCTGGTAGCGGGAGACAGTCGATCAAGGAATGATGCAGTACTTGGTGTACACTGTACTCAGTGTTCACTCATGATCATGGGATGGAGAGATAGAGAGGGATGACTCAACTTCGTGATCTTAGGTGATGGTAGAGTTGAGGACAAGAATGAGCGAAATGGGAGGAGATGGGGGAAATCATCATGAGAAACGGGAACTTAGGAGAGTGTCATGTGCGACTGAATTTACAATCCTCGATCTGGCAGGTATGAATCCTGATCTGGTGCGAACTATCACCAATTCGAGGTCTTCTGAACCCAATCTGGCAAGTCGTACTCCTAATTTCCCATATCCACTTGTATCCTCCATATCATTCTCACCTTCTTCCCCCATCTCGCTATTTCTCATCCACAACTCTGCCATCATCGCACAACACAAAGTTAAGTCATCGCTGTGTATAGCTCTATGCCATGATCAAGAGTTAACACCGAGTTGTAGCATATTCCGAGTGCGGCATACACTGAGTGCAGCATACACCGAGTGCAGCATACACCGAGTGCAGCATACACCGAGTGCAGAATACACAGAGTGCAGCATACACCGCAGATTGTCTGTCATCACTTCGTTCTGATGATTACAAGTCGACCCCTGGATGTAGGTTCAACTACCGCTATGCCTACCTACTCAGATCAACCACCACTCGCCAGTTCTCGATAGGGACTTCAAAGGTACAGTCACCTCGTCACATTCCCATGGTTTTGAGTTAACTAGCCGATGAATAGAGTCTCAGCACCTATCACGCCTCCCATCGACCGCCTTCAAATTGACCGCTTCCTAGATCGACCACCTCCATATTGACCACCTCCAAATACTCCTCCAATCTTGCTCGATCACATCCTGCATGTGCATCTCCAAACTCACTTGGTCACAGCCTAGGTTTGCATCCCCAAGTTCACTCGATCATGGCCTCCAAGTGCATCTCCAATCTCACTCGATCATGGCCTCCAGATGCATCTCCAAACTCTATTGAATAAGGCCTGCAAGTATATCTCCAAACTCGCTCGATTACGGCCTCCAAGTTCCCATGAACATGGCCTCCCAGTGCAGCACCATACTCACACGATCACAGGCTCGGAGCGTATCTCTGAGTTCACTTGATTGTCATTTTCAGGCGCACCTTGATTAGCTCTCAAGTACTGCCTGCAGCCAGTCCAGATATACTGTGTGTAGATGGGTAGCTATATCGATACATAGATACATAGCTGAGAATACAAACTTAATACATGAGTTTTAACAATCGTTGAACAATAAGTAGTAGCTTTGATTTCTGGGCGCACCAGCAGCATTCCCAACGAAGATGGTGTCATTCCCAGACTGCTCTACTGTGATTCGAGGTGCTCCCAGACTTGTTGCCAGTCCTCCCAGGTGCAGACACTGTTCTCTCTGGCGCTCCGAGATGTTCCCAAACTTATGTCAATCACTCCCATGGTACTCCGGTACCAGTCATCGGCAATCTCAGTTACTCCAAAGGCTGGCCAGAATGCCCTCCCAGGGTCTGATAATCTCCTGAAATTGATGCATCCAAGTTTACACTCCACATCCTCTCAGACACTCCTGGAGGCTTCCAGTGACTAAAATACATTTCGCTGATGTGCACTTCTAGTGCCATCCAAAGGGACTGTGTGAGAACATGCAGGTCTGGCTTGAGCAGTGTAGGAAGTGGGTGGGAGGATACAATAAGATAACAGGCCATGAGGAACCACATAAATTGCATGCATCAACAACATCTCAGATAGAGTGTGTGAGACTAAGCGGGGGGAAAGACAGAGGGTGTATTTCATTGTATGGTAAGATGATGTCTATGTACCCCAGTGTGTTCCAAATACATACTCCCGGTTGCTCAGTCCGTCTCTGATACTTCTGATCTTAAATACCTTGCCCCCAACCGGCTTTTTCGTTCTAAACTCAGTCCGGGTGGTTTTCATCAATGAAATTTCCCGCCACATCATTCTTGACTCAAGGCAACAAAGTTGGAAGATGCCTCACCTCATCCAATGAGCCAGCTACAAGTACTTACACACAACCTGGTACCTAGTGGAGCACCATGACAATAGCCAACCTGTTGTTGTTACAATTTATGATAAGTATCCTGAACAGCTATCGATATAGAGGTAGAGAATGCAGGAGTGCAGACATGGTGAAAACAGAAGCAGTTTGGTCATGAGTCCATTGTACTCTTTTTGTCTGTTTTGATTCTGCTCTGATGGAATCTTGGCCCAGAATAAATGTTGTCACCACAATTGTTACCACCTTTAAATGTTACCCAATGGGTAAAGTTGGTTTGCCTAGCGCCAGATACACCAATGGGCTACATTATGGTATAAGTCAGTCACAGCACTTACAGCCTTCTATGATACCATATGAAAATGAATGTGTACTATTTTACTCCTGGCAAATGAACCCCAGGAGGTCTGTACCCATGTTGGGGGATAATCTAAGGGCAAAGTCTAAGCTGAAAAGTGGAAACTGGCACAGAACTGAGGTTGGGTAAGTCAGTATTGCATACTAATCGCCAGGATGGTGGCACTGCGATCTGGATTGAATATTACCACTTACCACATCCTATGTACTCACTTGCCCTAATACGCAACTGTATCACTATACCATACTTCAAAAGTTCAATGTCACCGTACATCCATTTACACAGCTCTGCGATTTGACCATCTTGTATGCCACATGTTCCATTATCACAAATGTGCCTCCATCAGTGTACAATATTTCAACAGCACCTAAGAGTATACTAGAAGGACTTCAGAGTACTGTATGTAGTGTCAGGGGAGGGCTGGGCATTTCAGGAATATTAAAAAGCACCAGCAAGGTTGAGTGGAGTGTCTGGGACATTGGCATGTGGCTTTCAGATAATTTTACATGTTGCTGAAGTAGGAATTAATATGGCTTGCCAATGATATGACATTTTGTTGTTTTTGAAGATATTGTAGTGGACCAGCCAGTTTTAAGTTCCAGAGAATCTAGCCCCAGGATAGTATATACTTATCATACAATATCTAAAGTAATTCAGGTGATAAATTCTCAAACAGCTCTGTTAAGCACTTTACCATCACAAATAACTTTCAGTACTCGTTGAAATGGAGCAATCCATTTGTGAGACTAACTTACAGCAAATTTTGTTATAAATTTCATTACACATTGGTTAACTTGATAGCCAGAACTCACATACTGCTCTGTAGTAATACTGGATGTGGAAAGTTCACAATATATCGATTGTTCTCCTACAGACAAATTCATTGGATATGGGATATTTCAACTGTTCAATAGTATTACCCATAAGTAAGCAGAATCCCAGTTAATTCATGTTGGTTCTGAACTGTTTGAGGTGGTCAGAGTTAGATAGTAGGGTAGACTATGTTTCACTCAATACTAATTCAAATTTTCTGGCAATGGTATATATAGAAGTCAAATAATTATTAAAGCATCTTTATTTATCTTTGATACTTTTCAAATATACTTTTGAGATTTCACTGAGGTTTATTAATATGGTGGTAGTTGTATGGATTTTCAGTGTGGTAATGTCCTCAGACCTTTTGCGCTTACTATTTCTTGCATTTCATTTTGACTTAGCCCAGCTTAATCCAGCTTAGTCCGGATTACTCTGTGTTGCACACCATACATGCGCTGATTGTATACTACCACACACTAGACAGGGACCGGGGTACCAGGCCTCTAATATGTCGTCACCTTGTGGTAAAGTTAGTACACCCAACAGGGGGTAATCTGCATACTAAACCGGGGGTTTCGCGAGGCTAACTGCAGGTCGAACAGCTAGTAACTAATGTATGGAGTACCTATCCGGATCGGGAACTATATACCTGGTGGTAGGAACCAATCTCGGAAATTTCACACCACGGGGATGGTTGTACGTGTATACAGATGGACGGAACATCTATATCGTCGTTCCGCAACATCAGTATCTAGATGCATCTACATGGCATGAGAAATTTCGTGCATTCGTTTCAATGAACAAGAGCCGAATTTGGGGAATCTCATAACGTAGCGAACTGTTCCGACTGCTTGCGTCTTCAATCTAATCATAGTGTAGCTTTCTTATAACCTCCCTCTCACCATCTAGCATGAAATTCAGTCTTGTAAGATACCTTAAACCACACACACTTATATGTATGTACCACAGGGATACGGTACAAGGAGCTCTAAACTTTTGTACCATAGGTTAAAATTTCCTAGATTAGGACTCCGTCTTGCACAGAAGTTAAACCGCAACGTTTCTTTTGCCATTGCCCTGGGTTTTGTGTGCAGCTCATCCGCACGGTTGAGTATCTTGCATAAACTTCCCAGATTTTACTACCAATCACTGGTACCTTGCATACTATCGGTACTTTGCATACTATCGGTCCCTATAGCCGCTTAAATGAATAGCTAGACATTTCGGAGGTTCTAGAAACATACCTACCCTATCGCGCCCACTGTCATGCAATTTTCCCGTACCCCCCCCCCCTGGCAGATGCATTTTAACGCTCAAAACTGAAAATACTGGTATGAAACCAGAAATAATCGTGTGGTAATCACAAGTAACCACCATGGCGATAACGAGAAAGGGGGTATTGAAGTTCTAGGTTTGGAGATCATCTCGCAAAATATTTCTATCAGCGACCTATATATAAGATTGTCTTTTGCCTGCCCACTAAATGTATCTCACAGTATTAACTTGTCTCTCAACCTCACCATCACGACAATTCGGATCTTTTCCTATCTTGCAAAACCCTTCGCACCAAAACCAAAGCGGCCACACAATATCAATAATCATCTGGTTCCGCAATGAAACCTTTAGGCGTTTTCATCATTCTTCTAGTCGCATTTTTGGGGCTTCCCGCCCTCACTAGTATTCCTCTCCATGCCAACTTAGGTCTCAACCTAACACTCCACAGAAGCAGCACCAGCACCAGTTCTATCTGCAGAAACATCCCTTGAAGTGAGAGCTCCAACGAAGCACGCAGAAACAGTACTCAAATGCCTTGTGCTGGATGTTAAGAATGTCAACAAGAAATACAGTATGCCACACTCCGCCGTCATGAGGGAACCACTAACACTCCACATCAGGTGCTATCGTCAAGCCTAACTTCGTCGACATCACAAACTGGTCCAAAGAGGTGAAAGGCATCATCTTAGACGCGGACACTATTTGTGGTGGCAAAAATGGCACCTGTGATATTCTCGATCCGAACGAACTCATTGACATCCTCGGTGACCTTCTGACCGAAATTAATAACGCAATTATAGTCCTACTGAAAAAAAGTGGTGGATTGTGTAAGACCTGTGCTTTATGAGATTTGTATCTCGACTGACATGGAAGTAGTCGGATTAGATATACTTTTGAAGTTTACGATTAAATTGCTATTTGGAGAATTGTTTGCAGCCCTTATGAAGCTTATTACGAGTCTATTGACACTCAGCGGTGGATCGGGCCTGTTGGGTCTGTTGACACCATTGTTGAGTGGCGACCTGGGGAATTTACTTAATTTATTCGGGTTGCTAGATAAGATACTCGGGAAATCTAGATAGGTTGCGGTGGACCGGAATGGGTGATAATGCGTGGATTGAGAAGCATGACGCTGCTAGGCAATTGTTTTGCGGCTTAGGGAAGATTCCAAAAAATAATGGTAAAGATTCTGCCGAAATGTTACCAAGTGTAGAAATATTCTTGTGAATTGCTAAGAATTACGGGCCATTGAGAAGCACTATATGACAGTTTTTGGAGTTCCAGCACCCATGGATTATGTTCGCAGACATTGCACCCAAGCTAGGCTGCTATTTCGCAAGGATACTTGTTATCATTGATGGAGCCGGCTTTAAACATTGTCCTCCTTCAATGAACAGTCGTAAACTAGATGGAAACCACGACAAGTCTTATCTTAATCTTCCGATCCATTGCAATGGGCAGTCTGTAATTCACCTCCTCGATTCGAGAGAGTTTCCATAATACAGGAACTAAAGGAGCTCTTTCTGCATATTTTGCGAAGTGGTTCTGTCTAACTGCCGTGCACCGCTCTGTCTCAGGTGTGGTCAATTCAAATTGGGTCTAGAATCTCTCCCAGTTCTGTATTATCAGTTCAAGGCATTCTGGCTATGAAGGTTTAACAAAGACTGTAGATACAGTCACTATGCAAAAGTCTTGGGGATCCATGCACACCCCATCAAATGTATGGGGTTGCGACTTTGCAAGCTTGCTACACCACCCACAATGCCTCTAACTGCATGGCATGAGATGTCTCTGGCGGAGAAGGAGGCAATCCTCGTTCTCCTTTACTTGAGATACTCTTTTGCTGCAATTGGCCTAATTACAGGGTGACCTCAGTCAACAGTCCACACTTTTGTTACTTGGGCTACTGATTCCCAATCCCTTGAAAACACCCCATTTTGCGGCAGACTACATCAGCAAAAAGTGGAAAATGTATTCTGAGCATTCTGAGCATTCTGAGCATTTTGAAGGTTTTTGAAAGTCAAGTTCACGTTTAGTCGATTTTGTTGGGTACAGTTATTCGAATCATACTCAGCAATATTGCATCCACAATATGACGGGATTTTCAAACTTGGTATAGTCTTCCAAAATAGGTATAGCCTAGTTGGATACATTTCTTAATTGACTAAAGTCAGCTACTTTTATTTTTGAAAAATGTAATGAACATAGAATACTTTGCAGAGTCATGACATGAAACTTGACATTACTATTTCGAAATGACAAATCAAAAACATACTAACTCAAATAGGAAATATTATTAAAGATATTCAGTTATTTGTTGATTATAGCTGGAGGTATTCCAAATATGGTTAGTTTCATTATGATTTGTCATGAAGATATATAAACCAAAAGTTTCATAAT
>Ga0307512_10001656_pt1 | contig 30718 bp, 33 predicted proteins | sample 14_EM_MG_FD_200267 | JGI IMG/M metagenome (GOLD analysis project Ga0307512, IMG submission 200267) | Populus trichocarpa ectomycorrhiza microbial communities from riparian zone in the Pacific Northwest, United States - 14_EM | ecosystem: Host-associated > Plants > Roots > Unclassified | place... | reverse complement strand
TTCCGAATCCGCTTGATAAGGACTTGCTCTTATCAAAATTATTACATACGGCTCAGATGTAACCCCGCTAAGGGCCGTCTGACTGATGAGCATGTTCCTTTTCGCAAGAAGGTATTTTGCAGCGTGACCAATAATTTTTCCCACTTCCGAATGGTGATCACGTGTACTTTGCTGAGAAACATGTATCATTACCGTTATCAGGGGAGAACCCCTAACACAAATGGACAATACATCAAAATGATCATCAACAAAGCGTCAACGATTTGTGGTTGTGTAAGTACGGTAATTACACAGTGATTTGGTTGCTGTTATGCATAACTGATGTATTGCCTGCTTTTATAGGCCAAAGAGACAGCAACAAAGTCACCGCCCCATTCTGAGAATGAGCGTCAACGGAGCGTCAATGAATTGTGGTTCTGTAAGTACGGTAATTACACAGTGAGTTGGTCGCTGTTATGCATAACTGATCTATTGCCAGCTTTGATAGGCAAAAGAGACAGCAACACAGTCACCGCCCCATTCTGAGAAGGAGAATGAACGGAGCGTGAAAGATTTGTGGGTATATACGTACTGTAATTACACAGTGATTTGGTCGCTGTTATGCATAACCGATCTATTGCCAGCTTTCTGGGGCAAAAGAGACAGCAACACGGTCACCACCCCATTCTGAGAATGAGTGTCAACGGAGCTTCCGCAATTTGTGGTTTTGTACGTACGGTAGTTACATAGTGATTTGGTTGCTGTTATGCATAACCGATGTTGGGGCAGCTTTTATAGACAAAAAGACAGCAACACGGTCACCGCCCCTTTCTGAGAATGAGCATGAACGGAGTGTCGACAATTTGCAGCTTCGCATCTTGGATACTTTATTTTCCGATTGGTTGCAGATCTCCATTTATCAGATATTGGCTGCCATTACTGAGAAAACCCACAGCGACATGATCGCTGCCGCATGCTGAGAATGAGCGTCATCGGAGCGTCGATGATTGTAAGCTTCGCATCTTGGGTAATTTATTTCCCGATTGGTTGCAGACATCCATTTATCAAATATTGGCAGCCTCTACTGGCAAAAACAACAGCGACATGCTCCCTGCCGCATCCTGATAATGAGTGTCAACGCAGCGTCAACAGTTTTAGTTGTTGCATTTTTGGTAATCAAGCCATCGTGCTGATCATCGTATTTATAAAGGAATTATTGACCGCCCTTCAAGGCAAAAATACAATTTATCAAAGGTGAAACACAGATTCCAAATTAATTGATAATGCAAGCTGCGAAGCATGCAAAAACATATCCTTGGTTGTTGAAAACGTGATTTGGATAAGATAGCATTAACATACTTCAAAATCAAGAGCCATAATTGAATCTATGGATGGACCCGCTGGGCGACCCGCTGACAACCCGCCCAATTCAGACAGGTGGGAAGTTTACCATCGAACCGTACCCGATTTGACAGTGGGGGTTTATCTACAACCTGGACCGCCAATTTGGCAACAGTTTGGGGTGGACCCGGACCCGGACCAGAAGTGACGGTCCGGAACCGTTGCTAACACTACATCCAGACTCAAGACCATGACTCTCAACAGGTCGTGGCACACTGGATAATCCCCATTGCAATTCCCTGGATGTTCAGGAGGTTGTCAGAATCGAACTTGGGAATGGGAAACCACTTGTTCCAATACCGAAGCAGAATGCACACCTTGTTCATCTTGACTGTACTGAGCAAGAACAAGATCAACTAATGACCCTTGTGGAAAGATACACCTCACAAGGTGCTTCAGGAGCATATATGCTAGCTGGCATGTTTCTCTTTGGAATTGGGAGACACTGACGATCAGAATGACATTTCAGGACAATTGTATAATGAATGGCCACTCGCTACTTGGGTGGATTCCCCAATGTCCTTATGGCTGAGAGACTAATTTCTGCCGATCCTTGTCAATGCACCTGCGGAGTATCCCGAACCTGACAAAGACGAAGCATTACACGCAGAGGTTATGCAACAACCAGAACGATATAACAGCTCCTTGCCTCGTTCACCTCCTCCTCAAATGGCGGTGCTATTTTGTTCTGTGCCAGGCCAAGTTAGTCATTTGAAGGGGTGGTGAACAAAGTTTCTTGCAGATGATTTGGATATGTTCTACATGTATGCGGAAATGGCGAATGTTGAGCACACAGAAACGCAGCTCAGATTCTCAGATTTACCAAATCCCTCTCTGTTCATAACTACACCCAAAGTAGGTTGGAGAGGCCATAATCCCACAGCAGCATACCATGCGGTAATAACTCAGAAGTTCTGGGTATGAAATGAGCAGTGCCAGGCATTTGCCCGGGTTATCCGACTGGGGCAAAACAGAGTTCCACAAACATGGCTATTGAACGCTGGTCCCAGTGGTTATGATAACAGAGTGAGTGATCTCCACCAGCTCTCTGGAGTGGCACAAGTGAGAGTCAGGCATGGCTTGATGAGCTGACCGAACACCATGACGTCGATGATATACTGCATCCTGGAGTGTTGGGAGGCCCATGCTCAGCATATTGTGGAGCACAGAGATGTCATGTCGTCACATGGTGAGGATCCATGATAATTATCAGTGTGGTGTAATCAAGGTACGCCTCATTAAACATTCGACTAATACAATCTCACCAACTGATGCACAATAGTCAGATGGTATGGAGAATAAGGCGTGGGTGTGAAGTCCTGTAGTATTGGTTAGAGTTCGATTCCAATTCATGTTAGTTGATTATAGTGATGAATATGAGACGATGTTAATGATAAACTGATATCTTGCCAACTGAAACATAGCCTCATTTGCATGATCAAATATGTGATGAGAAGCAGGTGCAGTGATTTGATGGTTGACTAAGTCAAATTCCGCAGTGCAATATGTTTCTCTTAGTGAGAATCTGTCGAAGCTGCAGTCACTGCTCATCGTATATTGTCCCTGTGGAATTGTGAAACCTCAATCAGCAAATGGGATTCGAGTTTTCAGGTGTGCCTGAACCTCCAATTATGATTCACATTATTTGTAACATGTCTATTTCAGGGGCACCGTACACTGGAATTACCACAGATTTCGGGATATTCACTGAATCAACAATGTTGAATACTGTACAATTGATTGCACAAGAGAATCGCTATCAACTTCTTCACATTCCTGAGACAGATCCAGCACAGTTTATCTCTAATCATCCATGGATGGAAAGACCGTCTAAGCGATATCAAGTTGATCTATAGTATTCTATGACACCCCTCCTGTATTCCAGGCGTACGCACAGAATCCAGCCGAATATTTCCTCGGTCTGGAATGCAGTTAAGGCACACTCAGATCCACTCTCCTGTCGAGGTTGATGGTCTCAGATTTGATGCTGCTTGCTTATTCTATTCAAAGGCCAAATTCAACAACCCACCACTCATTTTTAACACAAGATCCCACTCCAGGCATGCCTCTGAACTGTGTATACCCACTTTGCATTACCCTTGAACAATTCATTTTGCTCCATTCCAAGCATATTTTCTTCCTTCCTGAATGCTTTGAATCTGTGGCTGCCAGCTCACCCAGAGTGTCCATCTTGCAGACAGTAAAGTTTCAGGTGCAGGAGCGGCTCATCCCGCTTGGCCCGAGCTAATATCTAAATCTATGGTTCATCAGTATGTGATGGCCACTGCTGAAATGCCATCACTGTCATGCTCTATATCAGCAAATGTGTTGGAGGATGGTGACCACCACACACTTACCGTGGATGGGGGATAAGTCACCACACTTAACTGGATTTTGACTAAGAAGTTTGTTTCGACCTATATGTTTCCAAGAACCTAAAATAGCTTTGGTTGTTCAAGCTCCATAATCGAGCTGCAGATTGAGAGAGTGAACCTCAACAGACAGCTTCTGCTCAGCAACTCTGCAGATGACCGGCAACTTCCGCTCGCCTGTATACCACACTTCATTGCACTGGCTTACATTCACAACTCTTCTAATGCAGACTTAACTACATTTTGACTAACTTGTATGTTTGGGCCGCCAAAAAACCGTATCTTGAAATTCTTTATGTGAACCAACTTCCATCAAGAGCACTTGAACAGATAGTATGTGAATGGCAATTTGTCCTCAGTGGCTGAATGGGTGACCGGCAAGCTCCTGCCTCAAGTTCGTGAATCATCATAAACAGATGATATCTGATTTCCGCCAACATCCAATCCAAAGTGTGCATGAACAACCAATCATGATTAAAGCCTGCATTAAGAAAAGGCAGTTTCTGAGAGTACAAGTAACTGTCAAAGTAAGGTGAGCCTGCATGCCTAGCCAATCCATTGGATTGAATTCTGCATGCCAATTGAATGCTCGCCACACCTCAATTGGCTGGAACTGCATGCAGGTACTTGTCTTTCCACTGCCAGATGAAGCCTAATGACGCATTCATATTGTATTTATGCACTGCTTTGAACCCAATATTGATCTTAAGTCAACATTGTAGCATTGAGACTCATAACGAGGTTGTGATTAAATGATGCGGTGTTCACAAGATATCATGCGCAATATCTCAATGTGAGTGAGTATTTGTGACCCATTTCATAGCAATCTTGGCATTGATGAGAACTGAGAGCAATTAGATTACCCCCAAATAGTGATCATACCTTTACGATTATTTCTCTATGTTGACTCTCGCCTTTGTAAACCCAAATTCTCCCTTGTCGCTCATACTGACTGCATACATATTGTGAATTCGGCAGACATGGACTGCAGAAACTGAAGTTCTGCACAAGATATTGCTTAATTGACCGCTAACATTGCTGCAGAATCCTAATACAACAAAATATCTTGAAAATAGAGTGTCCATCCAACTTGTATACCATATTCGGAGATCCATATTTATCCACTATCCTGCAACAAACCCAGTTTGAAGCAATTTAACTTCAACTTTTGCCACTCACCAAGGTCCCAACTCCATCCTCCATGCAAATTGTGCAAGATTCTTTGACACACCGACAAATCTGTGCCGAGCGGTCACCACCCATTTGCTCGAACTAGAACCATAATGATCTAGCTTTGGTGGAGTCATATGCAGTTCGAATCATGATCAACCCATTTCTCAGTATTCCATATGTCCAGCCATGAGAGTCAGTTAGTGATACAACCGTGTTAATGTCTTGTGTTCTTCAGGTGCATCTGGTTCAATTCTAGGTATATTGGCATAAACCAACCTCCAAATCTTACATCAATAGTGTACATGGATATGTGTGCTAACATTGGGGAATCGAGGGCATGAAGAAACCATCCAATCGGGTGCACCTGATGCTTCTTAAATGACAACAAAGATCTAGCATCAATAATATAAACATGAACTGCTGACATGTCTTCAGGACTGTTTCCAGGAATGCCTCAGATTGCATCCTCCTTGGCCAAACAACACTTTTTCCAAACACGCCTCAAATTGCATCCTCCTCGGCTGAGTGTTACTTTGTTGCCCTCTTTTCCGGTTATTCTGCTAAAATACTATATTTACCCTTATATACTTCTGTCTACATTCTCCAACTTCACTTCTTCTTCATCGACATCGAACCTACAGCCAGCCAGGTGAGGAATCACTATTCACAGAAGAATCACGATGCCCACCTTGAGAGAGCACTTGAATGTGCATGAAAGAAGACAGCCAATCTTGATTGCCAATCAAATGTTTGAACTTCCAACCCAGCCATTGAGTATAGTGTTGGAGATAGCTAATGTCTATGCCATGAGTCATATGGAGCAGGATGATGACAATACCGATCGGGAGATCATTGAGAACGAAAGTGAATACCCTTCAGAGTCCAAAGTGTCATCTGATACTGAAGAAGACACTTTGGACACCCTGCAGAATGTCCTACATCTAGACCAGGCGCACCGTGATAAGAGAATACATAGTACAAGGATTCCACTGCCAAAGATACGGAGCCGTGGGGATACTGGCATTACACACACTTCACTTCCCCATCTGTGACATCCAGCCAGGGCCATAGCACCACCATTCCTTAAACGCCAAAAGTGAACGATTGACATATTACGCCAGTCTGACGTTGTACCCACCCAGGCACTCCCGCTTCCCAAGACTGGTCGATTCCAGAATGTTCCTCACTAGAAGGCTGGTGGAGATCACAATGTTCCTCAACACCAAAAGGAGAATTTTGAGCCCGTGCAATGGTTTATGGAGGCAATCATATTCACAAAGACTCCTTGGCAAATGATTTCTGATGAGAAGTACTCGATGGTTCAGTACACATGGAATCAAGCCATTGAAGCCCAGGATCGTCAGTGGGCATTAGCAGGTGCTCCTGTTAATACACCATCTGGGTGTCAATTGCCCAGTGGTACATCTCAAAAAATCGTTCCGCAAACCGGAGAACCTGTCAGTGATCATTCTGTTTTCTGCTCCTCGATTGGGCATTTGATGATGCTATACCCCAGAGATATCCGTAGTTATAACTGAAGATTGCTACCATTCGAGGGCGCTTGGCACATGAAGCACGACGAACTATTGTCCATAGGTACCGGTTGCATTTTGGATCAGAGACTGAGCTTCAAATCTAAGGTAGGGAGCTCCTGTTCGATGATGCATATCTCTCGAAGGTCATCGATGATACTCAATCATGGTTCTCATGGATGGAAGTGCTTGACTCAATCTACCACAAATGTTAATTCACTGCCAATATCTTGGGGTGACAACCGACCACATCGCAGTTCTTTCAACCTCTCACACCGCAGATGTTAGTGCTTGTGGCCGCAGCTATTCATTTTCCGCTTTCTGAGTATGCCACTGGAAAGAAGATACCTGTTATGTGTTCTCAAGATGAATATCGAGGTAAATTTTGCCCTTCCACAGTAATAGATTGTATTACTGCAGAAGCCACTGCACTCATCAAGTACACATGGTGGGCTGCTTCATACCCCCCCTCCCCAATGGTGCTTCTCTGCAAGAAGTGGTGCACCTCAATCCCGGTTGGCACTCCTCAGCCTGCATTGGCGCTTCGATAGGTGATTCAGTGCTCCATACTGCCTTCCTTGTCGGCTCTTCTCCACCAGGATGGGTGCTCATCAACCCCCTCCTCGACCTCGATCAGGAGCCCCTCTATTCAATTCCAGACTCCTTTCCTCCCTCCCCTTGTGGCGCTGATTAGCATGGATGGGCTGCTCGGCTGGATAGGCACTCCTCAATCCCCGTCTGCGCTTCTTTGCCTGCCTTTGCTCCCCTCAATTTCATTCCACTCTCCTCCATCACCATCAGCACCCGCCTTGCCCCCTCAGCACTCCACATCAGGCACACTTCCTTTCCTGGTGGCAAACCTCTATTTCCTCCAAATTCCTCCTATTGCCTTTGAAACTCCATTTCGATTTACCGCGAGCTAACCACTCAATAGCAGCATTTCAGATAATGCAAATCGAGCCAAACGTCATTGGAATTCAATCTCACCCACTTGCCTGGCTCAAATCATTTGGAAATACAAGGAGCGCCTCCAGCTTCTTTGCACCGCTGATGAATTGTGTATTCCTGCATTTGTCTGCCCTGATGAGATGGCAGAATCAGTCGATGACATTCAATCTATGTTCGATTGATATCATTCAATCGCTTAGTCGGGCTATTGTTTTGGTTTCACCTGCTCTCATTGTGAAATCACTCGCCATTGTCTTTCATTCTCCTTACTGTAGCAAGGCAAACAATAGAATGTTGAATGAGATGCTGGGTACTATAATTTGATTTAGAGGTCGATACTAAAGAATGATCAATGCATCGTACGTGGAATGTATTCCTATCGCTCGTGTACGTCAGGAGAATCTCAGATAACGCCTGGAGTCATTTGAATGAACATCCATAAGAACCGAGGCATCTCTCAGAGTTAGTTTGCGATTCGCACATTGGTTGGGCGACAGTCCCAGGTGCTCCCAAACTGATCACAACCACTCCCATGTTGCTCCTGTACCATTCATCAGAGATCCTTATTACTCCAAAGGCCGGCTGGAATGCCCTCCTATGGTCTGATTCTGTCCTGAAATTGACGCTTCTAAGTTTACACTCCTCCTTCTCCTCTCATACACTCCTGGAGGCTCCCAGTGACTAAAATACATTTTGCTGATGTTATTCACATATGGCTTACTTCAATTATCTTCGCTGGTCTAATTATGTACTTCACATTATCAGTTCTTCCTACAATACTGTAAAACTGTATAATTGTTCGAAGTTGATGGTATTCGACAGGCAATAGTTGTATGAAATTATACTACATAGGGGGTTATTTGGTATTTCCCTGGGTGAGTACAATCCTATAAACTCTCTATCTAATTCTTTCTACTCCAACATTTACTTGTACAGGTGGTGAATTGTATACAAATCCTGGTCTGCATAAACAATAATGGAAAATGTGCTGTACAATCAATATGTGATAAAATGGTAATAGTAGTAGTACTGGTATTGTGTGAATCCTCTCTGCACGGTAGGCAACAAAATCACTCCAATGTGTATCTCAAAGCAATTTAGAATACTCTTAGGCCAAGTTTCATAAACAAGAGTGTATTATATGAGCAGAAAGTATTGAAGAATGGCTGATGCCAATGTTGTCATAGAGTTGGTAACAGTGTTACTTCAGGTACAGCATAAAAAATTCTTCAAATCTGTTCTTCATCCAAAGTTAGTGTTAGCAAAGGGTCCAGGCAACCCGCCAGCGGTCCAGGTTTGGACTGTGAAAATAGGTTGGTTTGGTTCTAGACTGGGCCTGAAATCCGACCTGCTGCCTCTTGGTGGGCCAAACCCGGACACGTACCCATCAACCTGTGGGTTTTGCCGGCTTTAGCTACACCCGCCGGTCCCAATCTCCGATGCTGCATTTTGGGTTTTTCTATCGCTGGTTGCATTCAGATATCATACTGTTCATTGCGAAATATTGACTAAGGTACGGCATTGTCATTTTCTGATATATTGACAGCCTTTATATAGAAAACAAGTAGAGAGATGCTCCCTACCACATCCTGAAAATGAGTGTCAATGGAGCGTCAACAATTGATGGTCTTGCATCTTGGGTAATCTAAGTGGCGCTTAATCGCACGTATCTATAAACAAGTGGTTGGCCGCCATTATAAGCAAATAAGCAAGTGATTTTTCCGCGATAGCCTCCTGAAAAGTAACAAATTATTTCATTTACAAAGGTGCAACTAAGTGATCATGAGCGTTTTAGACTACAAAAACAGCCAGAACAGCGTATATGGACTTTAACAGCAACAGCGCACTTCGATGAACAATAATCGAAGGTCCAAGATTATTGACACTCCGTTGATGCACATTTTCAAGATCTGGCTGGCAGTGTGTCGTGTTCTTTTTTGCCTATAAAGGATGGCAACACTTCCATTATTTGTAATCACTACAAAATGACGTTTTTATTACCCAACTTACCTGACCAAAAATCGTTGACGCTCTTTTGATACTCATTGTCAAGATGGGGCAGGGAGTGTCTCGCTTCCTTTTCTGCCTATAAAGGTTGGCAATGCTGTGGTTATGTATAACCACTACCAAATTACTTCTCAATTACCACACTAACAAGACCTCAAATCGCTGACGCTCTGTTGACGCTCATTTTCAAGAGGGGGCAGTCAGCATGTTGCTTTCTCTTTTGCCTATGAAGGGTGGCAACACTTCCATTATGTGCATTCACAACCAAATTGCTTTTTTATTATGCAACTTACAGGACCCAAAGTCATTGATGCTCCTCTGATACTCATTTTCAAGATGGGGCAGGGAGCGTCTTGCTTTCTTTTCTGACTATAGATGTTGTCAATACCGTCGTTATGTATAACCACTACAAAATTACTTCTTTATTCCCAGACTAACAAGACCTCAAATCGTTGATGCTCAGTTGATGCTGATTTTCAAGATGGGGCAGAGAGCATGTTGCTTTCTCTTTTGCCTATGAAGGGTGGTGACACATCCATTATGTGTATTCACTACCAAATCGCGTTTTTATACCCGACTTACAGGACCAAAAATTGTTGCCGCTCTGTTGACACTTATTTTCAAGATGCGGCAGGGAGCATCTCGCTTTCTTTTTTGCCTATAAACGTTGTCAATGCTGTCATTATGTATAACCACTACAAAATTACTTCTTAATTACCAAACTAACAAGACCTAAAATCGTTCACTCTGTGTTGACGCTGATTTTCAAGATTGGGCAGAGAGTCTGTTGCTTTCTGTGTTGCCGTAAAGGGTGGCAACACTTCCATTATGTGTATTCACTACCAAATTGTGTTTTTGTTACCCGACTTACAGGACCAAACATCATTGACACTCCATTGACTCTCATTTTCAAGATGGGCCAGGTAGCGTCTCGCTTTTTTCTTTGCCCGTGCAGGATGGCAACACTTGCAGTATGTGTAATTACTACCAAGTCGCGTTTGTATTACGCTACTTACAGGACCAATACTTATTGATGCTGCGTTGATGCTTATTTTGCCACGGGCATATCCACAATATACTGTCATTTCATTTGGTGGATTATATCATTAATGGTGATTTGACAGCCTTTCTATTGGCTTCGTGTACTATCTTCTTTATCACTACATTGTTCTTTAATAATACATATAAATAGATTCTTTAAAACATACTATAGAGTCTCTGGTAATTGTAGATAATACTACACTCAAAAATCATGTTCTTTAAGATCCATGGTCGTTTCCAGTTACAGTTTCACTTAATAGGCTGCTGTCGTCTGCAAAATCGATGTTACCTTCATTACCATGCAGCAGATAGTGTACTAACCAGTGAATGTTCCTTCAACAGTCCGCAAATCTGGAATAACATCTTCATTGTGCTCACTGTCCTCGGCAGATGCATCATGATTGAAACATTGAGCGCTAGGAAGAGGAGTATGTGTATATACATATCCGGCAGGCAGATTTGGCCTATTGGAACTTTGAGCACCATGATTCCCACTGGGTGGCGCAGGTGGTGTTCCAGGTGTAGGAGGCATGAGTTCTGGTGTTGGCTGTTTGCGTTTGACTTGAGGAGGTGCAGGCGTTGCTTTGAGCCACCAGCATGTCCGTGGATTCTTCGCTGTGTCATTTTGGCACGGAAGGCAGCTGTCAGTATGATTTTCATAATCCATTGCCGGGTGTCGTTCTACCGCAGCTGTCACCTTTCTATGCCCAGGATATTCAACATTCCACTTCTTCTCTTCTCGGACTTCTGTGCGAGGTTTCTTGATCAGTTGTTGGGTTTCCTCCATCGCAGCGCGCGAAAACCCTCCTTTGGCCATTTTTGCCATATTTAAGGCAAGGTGCATGTCTGACTGTTCTAGCTGTACCCAACTTCCTTGACTTGCCATTGTAGCAGACATGTTGAAAACCTACAAGAAATTAGTTGCGTCTAGAAGTGAGAATCGGCAATTACCTCTACCACATACGCTCCCTGAGCCTCCTTCAAGGTGTTTGGAGCCTTTTTCGTCCATTCTTGAGGACGCATATCCCGCAATTCATGCTCAAAAATTCCCAAGCTGGCAACATCGTGATGTTGAATTTCCCGGACTGTACGGACAAAGGCATTCATTGACCATGGGGCTTTCCCATCACAGCCAGCAATATATTGGTCACGTTGCTCTCTCGGTATACCCACTGTCTATTATGCTCTCAATTTCCGGCCGTGTACCATGTTATGGACGTACTCACATTTGATTTCATGCTGCGTCTTGAGCGTGCTACTTCCGGTTTAACGGACGGTGTTTGAATGTCGTCCTCGGTCATATTGTCAGTGGCTACATTGGCAGCTACGGGCTGGACAAACCAGAGTCTGCGTTGTTGCTGTGTCCCGTTAAGTGATGCATTGGATGAAGCGCCAGTTGTTCTGCTCAATTCGGATCCGCTCTCACCTGTCTCAGGTGTTAGGGTAGCCATGAATGTCTGGTGTGGAAAACGAGAGGAAGATGATAACCAAAAGAAGTGGGAACTTCTGAGGAATATATAGTTAGCTTCAAGTCAAAATGGACTGAGCGACTGCCAACTTGGACATTCTACTTATGATGAATCCTCCTGCAAATAGCTGCAGGTTGCAGGGGTTCCTAACAGTCCCACGATTTGCAGAGAGTCAGTCCAATGTTGTATATTTGTTTGCAGGGATAAATTGAAGTGTACCACAGCCGGAATCTGATCAAGGTTACATATAAACAGGTCATTCTTCGATGGAAAGGACGTCTGGTGATGTTTGTCTCAAGAAATCACCGGGATTTTACATGAAACCGATGCTTGAAATCGAGTCATCTTGTACGGTTATCATGACTATTCCCACTTTAGTAACAGTCAATACACAGAATTTCCTTTGTTCCAGTTGATCAAGCGTACCAACCTTAACATAAAAGATGCAGCTCGCCTCCATATGGTTCATATCTTGCAACATCCAACATCTCTCCCAATAACAGTCAACACCCAATACAATGGTCAATACTCCAAAAAACACCCTTTCGCCTCTCCCGGCAGGCAAATATGACAAATTGACAAAGCAGTGCACACGATGACGTCATCATGCGAATGAAGGGAAGAGTGGCATTGATGCAGAAAGGGTCTGCACCCATGGAGCATTGCTTAGCTTCCGATCCGAAAAGAAGCTAGTGGTGGAGAACACACAAGAAACGCACTATTTGAGCAATGAAAAGAAAGAGCAATGGATAGAAGATTATGTGGAGAGAGAGACCGCGGTAGCAAGAAAGCGAGTTGAAGATGCAGAGACAGTGAGTAAGCAGAAGCAACAAGATATGAGCAATGTTGAAAAGGCGGGATTGACCACCAGACAGCCTGAAAAGACATTGGAAGAGAAGCTGAATGCTATCAGAGACAGTTTGAGCGATCTTGCTAGTTCCGATGATGAGGAGGACGCGGAAGATGAGGAAGATGATGACGATACAGAGCAGGGCAAGCTGAGCAAAGATGACAAACCCAGCTGGGTGATGGGCACACTCTCCAAAGCAGTACCACGCCGCGTGGAGATGTTTTGGCAGATGCAGATGAAGCTTGACAAATTCATCCAACCGGGATGGGGGGATGCGGCCCACTACTCCCGCGCAAGTGCTAAGAAGAACGGAACAACCTAATTACAGGTTCCAGTAGTCGTTAAGTCCCAAACAGATCAAGTTGCAGCGGCACCTCCCCTGGCAGCATTTGGAGAGCTTATAGAGTCTCTTGATATGGTCCTCGGAAGATTGCAAATGCCACAAGGTACTTCGCTCCCAGGAAGTAACCCTATGGGACTAGGTTCAGGGAGATGACAGTCGCCTGACTGCGTATCTTCTCTCCCACACGGCGCTGCATCTGATTCATTGCAGATTAAGTATGCGATGCTCGTTGAACCTGTAAGATTTTACCCCTGCATATTGCCTCCCAAGCTAATGACCATATAGAAATCGGAATGGGACAAAGAAATGGTGACAGCACCTGGGTCAGCGGAGGAATAGATAGGAAAATTGAAATTTTTGACGGTGTATAGATGTGAAAAGCAATTTGTGTTCATATTTTGCTCCATGTCAGCTATGTCTTGATTTCAGTGACCAAATTGTGAGACATGATAATTCATTTGGGCATGTGCAAGGGTCGTACGCACCATTCGAATGTAGTCAACTCCAAATCACGCCATTAGACGACCAATAAGCCAGTTATCATCTTCCCTGTTACCGTTGAGTGCGAAAGCTAAATCTAAAATAGTGACAAAATTTACCAACAACTTTGAGGTATGTGATGTCATACAAGTCATGGAAGGAGCGGTCAAAGCGCAATACAAACCTGTATGCATGGCAACCATCATGCTGCATTCATACATGCATTCAACTGCATAACTCTGTGCTTAGCCCTGGTCCTCATGTTCGAGACATTGAAAATAGGTTATGGTAAGACATGGAAATCGAGGAGAAGGAGCTGGATTATGAATGGTGGGACAGTCAGGCGATATAAATTAGAAATTTGTCACTGGATCAGCATGCCGCAAATTGCCGGCCGAAAGCGCTTGAACGTAATAAGGCTATGTCATTTTTCCCTCCTATCAGGTATGTAGTAGTGAATCCGATAGTGAGGGGCAACAAAGCATCTGGATGCAAATAATAATACACAGAAAGGATATATTGGTTGTCAATAATGAAAATATACATTTGGACTACAATCATTGAGCTTCCGATGACTGTTAGACTGTGTGTAATGTGAGCGTCAACAGAGCATAAATGATTCATAGTCTTTCACTTTCGGCAATTAAACGGCTGCACCGTCACATCCTGACAAAGTGAATGCATTCAAAATTTTTGTACTTAAATGGTCAAGTTGAATGCTCAATACCACACTCCAGAAATGAGCGTCAACGTAGCGTCAACGATTGCTCGGCTTGCATCTTGGATAATCCCAATGCTGGGCAATAAATTTCTCTTATAATCAGAGTATTGGTTGCCTTTCTAGGCAAATCTGCTAGCAATGACATGGCTAATATCTCCTAAAAATGAGCGTCAACGGAGAGTGAACTAGGTTGAGTCTGTATCCTTCGGCAATCAAAATGTGGCATAGTTGAGGCAATGAAAAGTGTGTCTTTTGGTTGTCATTATACGCCAAACAGAAAGCAACACGCTAGTAACCCCATTCTAGAAATGAGCATCAACGGAGTGTCAACAATTTGAGGTCATGCATTTTAGGCAATGGTAGGGCTGTACAATGATATTTGCCCAAATTCGATGTATCGGCAACCTGTTAACGCCAAAATGCCAGCCACAACGTTACGAATATCTTTTAAATGTGAGCGTCCATGGAGCATCAACGATCTTTGGGCTTGCATCTTGCATAATCCAATGGCTGTGCAACGACACTTACCCATATTCTATGTATCAGCCGCCTTTTAACCGAAACAATCTAGCAAAGAGATCGTGACTATCTCCTACAATTGAGCGTCAATGGAGCGTCAACAATCTTTGGTCTTGCATCTTGCATAATCCAACGGCTGTCCAACGACACTTACCCATATTCCATGTATCGGCCCCCTTTCAACCAAGAAATGTGTTACTGGGGTTCTTAATCTCAATAATCAATACAACATTTATTGAATTAAGTACAGCCACCTATCTACGAAACTCTGTCCTTCCTCATCTTATCCTAAGACTCAACCTCTTGCACCTGTATCGCCACAGTGACCAGTCCAGACAGATACCAAAGTCCATCGCCTCGGTAGATATGAATTACTCCTCGCTCTCGAATACCCACTCCTCGGACAATCCCTCCAATGGAGGTGCACCGGTATTCAAATACCACAGCACCAGGTAATCGATATTCTCAAGTTTGATATAACGTAAAACCACTTGGTACATGTGGGTTGAACCATGCTCTTCCAAACTGAAGAGATGATTGCCGAAACTCTCGACAACTAGTTGCAGTGCGGACACGGATTGTGTCAACCTGTGTAGAGGCATATAATGCGTAATCACGAAGGTGGATAAGAATAGAAGAAGTAATTATGAATAATTTAATTGATGGAATTGTTAGTAATATTTTGAGATTGTCTTCAGTGTTCTGAATGTTGACTGTGGATTGCTCATTGAGCTTGTTCTTCTCATTGCCGGAACAATACCATCTCTTTATAGTTGTCTTCGAAGGTTTGTACACCCATACTTCGATGCTATGGCTACAGTGCTTCATGAAAGCGGTATCGCGGTCTCGTCATGCAACAAACCATGCGCCTGGTGATAAAGTGCCACGCATCCCCATACGGTATCATGTTCATGCAATGTGGTTTCAAAGCATCATGCTCCTGATATGAATCAGGCCATCCATCGCATGATATCATGTCAGACAGTGCGTCAGATGAAACTTGAACTTAGACATCTTACTACCAATTTGCGACAGTAGTTGGAACGTCTGCCAACAATTTGTTGGCAGCGCTTATCGCGAATTAATGCTTCACCGTAAAGGCTATTTGGCTTGCATCATTGATTCAATCGGCGACCAACCGATACTATGCCTATGTAGAACTTGACGCGTCAGCTCGTATTGAATATGTGTCTGACGTTGCAATGCATACTAACTCAAACCGATGAGTACGGTTGCTTCAGGCCTCTTATCTTCAGCCAATTTCATAATTCCCTCAGTCACGCCATGCTGAGGCCGAGAACATTCTCTTTGGCCGGAGAGTCCCCTGGAAGTTCTTATCTCCTGAGGCAATAAGCCAGAGGTCCCATGTACTCGCATTGTGGCTATCGACTGCTGAGTTTGTGTGTCGGAGTAATCTCCAGTCCAATCAAACAATCCTGCTAGTATCTAGAATATGAACGTGGTTGAAGGCAATGCGCTCGGCAGATGTAGTATCTTTCGATCTGGCAGCATTGTTGCATCATCAACTAATGACTACCATAGTATGTGTCGTTTCAATGAATTCACTAAGCAAAGATACTTGCTTATTCAATCGCCGCGCGACTTCTATGTATCCCCGCTACATGACATAAGACTGGCTTGCTTGCAACGTCATGAATAGGTGTCATGTATGTCATGTGACTAGACCTGGAGTAACTCCGTGACATGTATTCATATAACTATTGCAAGTACCATTATCGCTGTTAAATGAAAACCATTAACATCACCCACTTCTCTAGAACCGGTGACCACAACGGTGCTCCGTCATAGCATGTAGACACGCAAAAGATACCACTCAACCTACCAAAGCAGTAACATATAAAATAATAAAATAATCAAAATAAAATCATTTTTTCTTTCTTTTCATATACCGGCCATCTGTTTCGATTGTAGGGTTCTTACCATAATAATCGTCCAACATATCCAATGAACTTTCCGTTACATTTTCATTTGTTCCCCACGTATATTCATCATGAGAGAACCCTTCCCATTTCACTAAGTATAGGTGCAGCTTCGCATCATCGTGTGACGGACCGCTGGCAACCATCGATTCCATCTTCCAACCTGCATTGTCAGCGTCCATCTGGATAACCTGTTTCTTTGTATCGGACCTTCGATACCATTCCAACAAAGCTATAGTGAAAGTCGGATGTATTTTCCATGAATCCGGTAGCTTTATATTTCAATATCTTCCATTCTTTCTGGTCGACAAAGCTTTGAAAGGTCCATACATCTTATCTTCCAACATCTTGCAGCGGCGTTTTTCTTGAATAATGTTTCCATGTATCATAATGAAATCTCCTCGTTTAAACAGTTCAATATCCTTTCTTTTCTTATCGTAATATTGTATTATGGCTTCAATAGAGACTGCTAATTGTTCCGATGATTTCTGATGTACTGTATTGATCTAATGCCCATACAGTTCTGATGTTGAATTGCGAAACTGCACCTCGGTTGGCCAATTTTTCCTGGGGTCCAAATCATAATTGGCATTAAATGGCCAAATCTCTGTTGCTGAGTGTTTTGACATATTATAAGTGTATTCCGCCATTGCTAACATGGTTGCCCAATCATTCTGTTTGTAATTGCAATGAGATCAGAGATAACTTTCTATGACTTCGTTGATGCACTCGGTTTGTCCGTCCGATTCTGGATCAAAAGTGGTGCTCATACTTTCATTAATTCCAAGGTATTTGTACAAATCAGTAAAGTACTAACCAGTGAAAGTACCATCTCTATCGGATACAACATTCTTCGGAAATCCATGGTAGTTCCAGACATTTTCCAAATATGCCATAGCTACCGTCGGAGGATCCTGTTTCTTCATCAGAATAAAATGTGGCATGTTCGTAACTCGATCTAATACTACTGATATCATAGTAGCTTCTTTGGACTCCGGCAGCACGTTTTTAAAATCCGTTCCAATATGCGCCCACGGTGTGCAAGCCATTTCAAATAGATGATGTAACCCATGCTTAGCATGTCAAGGGCATTTTGTTCTTTGACAATTATCGCACTCCTTGCAATATTTCCGTAAATCCATTTCCATCTTTCGCCAGTAGAAAATTCTTGCAATTATCAGCATTGTTCTTTCTCGTCCAAAATGCACAGCAAATTTTGAATCATGTTCCGATTTCATTATCCTTTGACGCATTTCTTTTGGCGCATATACTCTATTCTTCCAAAATAGAATATCATCTTTCAGTTCATAATAGTTATCGACAATATCCCCCGAACATAGATTTTTGCAACTGGACTTATTCTCTTCGTCCAACATTGCTTTTTCCTTAGTTCTCTCTGTTGCCTCTGGTAATAATTGATTGCTATCTGATGCTTCTATATTTATTGATTCGTATTCCTCATCATCAATCTGCATTGCTCCAACCTCTCGCCATTGTTCTTTTCTCAACAGCGTTTTCTTTCCTGTTGCTGTATACACCCTTCATTAGAGGTGAACGCCGGGCACCTCGATAATATATCTGCTTTCTGATTTGCAGAACCTTTCCGGTAATATAGATCGAAATTCAAGCTAGCACGATCCTCTGCCCATCTTGCTTGTCTCCCATTCAAGGATACTGCAGTCTTAAAGTAGGTCAAATTTTGATGATGTGAGTATACTATTGTTCTATGTTCCGCTCCGTGTGAAAAATATCTCCATTTTTTAAGAGAAAATACTACCGGTAGCATTTCCTTATCGAAAACATCGTAGTTAAGTTCTGCTGGAGATAACTTCCTTGAAATGAAGCTTACAGGATGTACCTTTCCATCTTCGAATTTATGTGACAGGATTCCAGCATTTGCAAAATCCGAGCCATCTGTTTCGACCAGAGCTGGTCAATCTGGATCATAATGTCGTAAGATAGGTGTTTTTCCGGAAGTAAAAAGAATTGTAATCTTCGAAAATGCTGCTTCTTGCACTTCTGTACATAAAATGCCTTTATCTATACCTTGCAACAAATCGGTAATGGGAGATACTATTGCTGCGTATCCTGCTACAAATCGATAATAAAAATTTCATAGTCCTTACAACTGTTGGACTTTCTTTTCATTTGTAGGTCCAGGCCAATCGACTATTGCCTTAGATTTTTCGGGATCCATGCTAAGGCCAACACCGCTGACAATGAATCCTAAGAAGGGGACTTCTTTCGCATCGAAAATGCATTTATTGATGTCAACACACATATTATTCTCCAGAAGCAACTGGAAGACTGTTCCATCTTGCTGATGATGTTTATCGATGGATACTTTTGTAGCTGTCAAAATATCATCAATATAAGCTACTACTACCATTCCTCCATCTTTGTCAATTTCTTCCTTGGTATTGTTCGGTAATTCCATTCCGAGTAATGGTCGAAGAATTCGATTTATTTCTCCTTGGAATGCAGCGGGTGCATTCATAAGTCCAAAAAGTACTACCATATACTCATACGGACCAAACCTGGTCATAAATGCAGCAAATTTCTCGTGCCCTAATGCCATCCCAATTGAATGCAATCCGGCCTTCATACCAATTTGTGTTATGAAATCGGAATGTCTCATTTTGCGAGATACTTCTTTCATAATTGGTATTGGTGTTCAATCTTTCTTTGTATGATCGTTAAGATGTCAGTAATCGACACACAATCTTAAACCTTTCTCATTTGATTTTGGAACGAATAAAATAGGACTTCCAACCGAACTACTTCACGGTCTTATCTTTTTCTCCCTAACCATCTTGTCTAGCCATTCAACCAGTAATTATTCTTCTTCCTGTGATAATTGATAAATTAGACCCATGCGAGGTTTATCTTGCGCGGTTGTAAATTTCATCTTATGATCGCAACCTCGATTATCTCGTAGCTTTTCCGCATGTTCTGGATCAAAAAGCAATAACTACTCATGATAGCACTTTGGTAACCGTTCCAGCATGGTAGACGAATTTTGGACTAACGCTCTATTATGAATCGCATTCCTATCCAAAGCAACTTGTTCATCATAAGTAATTGAATATTCTGGATATATCTTCCCTTGTCCATAGCACTCAGCAGAGCAATGCGGAAAGTGTAAATGGGAAGTTGTCGTTCCTTGAGCTGTATGTTTCTCGAGATACCATGCAGGTTTTAGACAATCATAATCCTGAGACGTTTCCATAACTTCAAATGCATGATTATTATCATCATAAGACATATGATTGCCAAAAGATAAACCCAAACAAATCGTAAATAGACCTTAGGTATTGATTTCTCGTCCAGTAACATCGGCAGATTTTACCCTTTTGGTTTACATTATTACTGGTATTTCAAAAGCCTTTGCTGCATCAGGAGAAATCACAAACAACGTGCTTGTTGAATTCAGCATACATTGTAAAGGAAAATATTGATTATCGAAGTCCACAAAGACTCGATATATAGGTCGCATTCCTATCTTTGTTGCTGATATCTTTCTTACCTTGTTACCCTCGTGGTAAGGTTCATAGAAGACATAATCCGGAGAAGTAGTTGATTTATTGACCAAATGTCTGCTGTTCAGTTGCATCTCCTTGCGTCATTGCTATCCTTTCGACAATAGCACGGCCACAACGGGTCTAATATGAAACTGGTTTGAACATGTCCAATATAGTACGGTAATGTATGTTGTGGTTGTATTTCCTCACTGACCAGCAGTTTCGGCTTTCCAGCCATCCTCAGAGGAAAATATAATAACAAAGGAAAAAGAGTCTTCCAACAAAGGTGGTGTGTTAAAACATTAATTTTCGACTTGTAAGCTTAATGTGGCTTTTTCACTATCGCTATCCAACTCCCACCGATTCCTTTCCAGTCATTATTCAGGTTCATTCATTTCCTCATTATCCTAATCTTTTTAAAGATCCTCTTCATCCTCCTCCTGTTCTTGACTCTCCTTTTCATCATCCAAATCAAATTTCTCATCCGAGCCTTCTCCCGCATCTGTCATATACAGACCTATGTCGGATTCTTGCAGATCATCAGCTCCAACCTTGAGCTTTTGATATTCCTTTGCTTTTGGGAAAGGAGCTGTTTCTTTGTCCTTCCTAATCCAACAGAAACAATCCATGGTTCTATGCGATCATTTACGGTCCGCAGGCCAAGCACACCTTTCACATTCGCCTGCTGACTTACTCCTGTCGAGTTCAGATTTGTCTATGCCTTCTGTTTGTTCTGCATAAGTTTTACGCATTTTCTTCATTTGGAAGTTTTTATCCTGAAACCTAGCCTTTTTCTAGAAATGTTTTTTGAACATAGTCCGCTATTCGAATCATTCTTTATATTGTGGTTTTTCGTTTCGAGTTTCCGTAACGGATTTCCGGAGGATTGAATTCTTTTTGGCCACGTCCCATTTTGCAGCCGTTCTTCCGGCTTTAGTAATAGTGTGTATGATGTTGTTATCGGATCTTCCGGTTAGATCGACCATATGCATTCGTTCCAGAAATTTCTTCGGTAATCAGTCGAGAATAAGTTTCTTCAACACTTCTCCGGATACTTGAGCGTCATTATTATGTTTTTGGATTTGATTAAGCATATCTCAAATGCATCCGTCGTATCTAACTTCGTCCAAATTGGCGTAAGCTTCATCTTTAGCTTCTATATCCTTAAAACGAAGCTTTAAAGCCTGTGTATATCCTGTCATCAAGTTCGGATAAATACCATTCAATGTTCCTTTTAGCCACTGAATAGGCCATGGAGCGGCATACCTATCCATTAAGGATCCAATCCAATCAATAGTTCGCTCATCTTTGGGAAATGTTTCTGGTTGGTCTTGTTTATATACTTGGACCAAAACCCACCAGGTATCAAAATCTTCTCCTGGTTTTCCTCCGAACTTCTTTAGTTCCTTAATTCTAACTGGCTTTGCATATTGAAGTTCCTGAATCCTTCAATGCCTTCCGCTTATTCTTGGATTCCTATTCCCATCGTCTGATGGTTGGCGTGATCCTGGGGGCGGAGGATCTCCAGCATTACGGTTTCCTCCACTGGTATTACCATTTTCTTCTCCAGCTGCTCTGGCTGCACCTCCGGCTGCTCCAACACTATCTCCGGCATTACTTCCAGCACCTCCTTTCATTCTTCCTAACCAAGTGGATGCACTATCAATATCTCTTAAACTGGATACTGACGATTCTCTATCAAAGTATCCCCTTCTTTCTGGATGTATTCCTGAAGGTCCTGCCTTACAAACAGAGTTACTCGTGGTACTTCTGGAACTTTCTGCCAGAAATTACACCTGGAAGATTCAGACACTTTATATTCTTCCATTGACATAGTTAGTCCCGTATTGACTTCCTGGACTCGCATGGTTTGTTCTTCCAATAATATGGCATAGTCTCATAATTCCTTCTTTGTTGGAACATTCTTCAAGGATTTCGTAATACTAGATACAATCTGATTCACAGAATCAAATTTTCCTTTTGATTCCATCATTTCTTCTTGTATTTGCTTATTCGTATTCTGATGTGCCAAGAGCTGAATGGAATTACCACTACTTCTTTTACTCATGGCCTCCATCTCGGATTTCATTCCTTGAAACAAACTAGTGCGTTCTTCCACAATTTGATTATCTTGGGATTGTAAAATGTGAATCCCAGATGGTAATTCTTTTAGCACAGCTTGTTACTTCTCGCACGGGGAGGATACGTCTGATACCTCTGAATCGATTCTCTGTCGTTCAGTTTGTATTCTGGTTTCGAGAATTTGGATATTAGTTTTGACGGATTCGAAATCGTCCTCAATGATATCTTTCTTCTCATTGCATGCCTGAATAACATACATGAATTGCTGCGTGAGTTCCGACAACTGAGTTTGCACTAAGTTGGTATTTGCTTCCATCATTTGAATTTCCGCTTGTCCTTCTTGTGCTTCCTTGGGTTCTACCTGTGACTTTAGAAGCATGTACTCTCTTCGAGCTTCTTCTAACCGGTTCTGATACTGCTGAACCCATATTGGCACTTCCCGAGGGGCAGGGGACTTGGGTTTCTCTATCCACGAGCTGACTGGCAATGGTGCTTTGCTCGAGTACCTCAATCCCCTACGTGGGATGGACCTGATTAAACACATTCCCGTAATGGGGTGACCTGTAAAAAGATGATGAGTGGTACAACAGAGGTGTCGGTACTGCCATCTCCATAGTAGATGCTTCCCGATTTGGACAACCTAGTGTCGGACAATGTTTGATGAAATATCTTCCCAACACATAGGGATTTCTATTTGCAACTCTGCCTATATGTTTATAATTATAACACTCTGATGAAATGTCGTAGCGTTGACAGTATACAGCTGGACTAATAATTTCAATGTGATATAACTGACAATGTGCACAGAAACAATTCTGTCTTCTGCAATGCTTTAGACAAGTCCTTTGTCCTAAATAAATGAAGCAAAAATGTTCCTCACAATCCTTACACTCAGAACTCCTGTAGAACAGTTGTTTGAGGTCATGCTGTAAGAATAATATAGAGATGCCGATCGTTTGGTAGTCGACACAGGTATGCTCCTGTATTATAGAATATTCGATATATCAGTAACTGTTCCTCAGTCAGAAATCCTTGTCTTCAGATACAGCGTAGAGTAATCCAAATATTATACTGTTACGGGGGGTTCTTGATCCCAAAAATTAATACAACATTAATTGAATCAAGTACAGCTGCATATCTAAGAAACTCTTTCTTTACGCGTCTTATCCTAAGACTCAACCTCTTGCACCTGTGTTCCAAGAGCGACCAATCTAAACCGATACCAGACTCCGTCGCCTCGGTAGTTATAAATCACTCCTTGCCGTCGAATAGCCACACCTCGGAATATTCCTCGAATGGATGAGCGCCGGGATTCATATACCTCAGCACCAGGTGATGTATAATCCCGAGTTGGCAAAAACGTGAAACCACTCGGTAGGTGCCGGTTCAACAATGCTCTTCCAAACTGAAGAGATCATTGCCGAAACTCTCGACAACGTGTTTCAGTGCGTACTCGGATTGTGTCAACCTGCGTCCAGGCATATACTGCATAATCACGAGGGTGGATAAGAATAGTAGAACTAATTATGAATAATATAATAGATAGAATTCTTAATAACATTGTAAGATCGTCTTCGGTGTTCTGAATGTTGAGTGTGGCTTGCTGCCTGAGGTTGTTCTTCTTATTGCCGGAACAATACCATCTCTTCATGGTCGTCTTCGAGGGTCTGTACACCCATACTTCGACGCTATGACTACAGTGCTTCATGATAGCATTATCGTGGTCGCGTCACGCAACAAAGCATGCGACCGTAGATAATCTGCCACGTATCCCCATAGGTCATCGTGTTCATGCAATGTGGTTTCAAGGCATTATGCTCCTGATACGAATCAGGCCATCCATCGCATGATATCATATCAGACTGTGCGTCAGACAAAACTTGAACTTAAACATCTTACTACCCATTTGTGACAGTAGTTGGAATGTCTGCCAACAATCTGTTCCCAGCGCTTAGCGCGAATTAATGCCTCACCCTCAAGGCTATCCGGTTTGCGTCATAGATTTGTTCGGCAACCAACGGATACTGTGCCAACGTAGAACTTGACACATCAGCTACTATCGAATACGAGTCTGACATTGCAATGCATACTAACTCAAACCAATGAGTCGGGTTGCATCAGGCCTCTTATCTTGAGCCAACGTCATAATTCCCTCAGTCACGCCATGCTGAGGCCCAGAACATTCACTTTGGCCGGAGCGTACTCTGGTAGTTCTAATTGCCTGACGTATTGAGCCAGGGGTCCCGCGCACTCGCATTTTGGCGATCGACTGCTGTGTTAGTGTGTCGGAGTGATCTCCAGCCCAATCGAAATATCCCTCTACTATCTACGATATGAACGTGGTCCAACGCAATGTGCTTGGCAGATGAAGTATCTTTCGATTTTGCAGCATTGTTGCGTCATCAAATAAAGACTACCATAGTAGGTGTCGTTTCAATGAATTCGCTAAGCAACGATTCGTACTTATTCAATCGATACGCGACTCGTATGTATCCCCGCTACATGACATAAGACTGGCTTGCTTGCAACGTCATGAATCGATGTTATGATTCTCACGTGACTATACCCGGAGTAACTCCGTGACATGTATCCATGTAACTATTCCAAGTACCATTATCGCTGTAAAAGGAAAACCCTTAACATAATGCTAGCGAAGACATCGTAACAATCTCCTAAAAATGGGCGTCAATAGAGTGTCAATGATTCTTGGTCTTGCATCTTGCAAAATCCAAGGGCTGTGCAATGATATTTATCCATAATCAATGTATTGGCCACCTTTGGAGGGAAAAATGCTAATCCTGGAATCTCAAACATCTCAGAAAAATTTGCGTCAATGGAGTGTCAACAATTTTTGGACTTGCATCTTGCATACTCAAAGGGCTGTGTGTCAGCTTTAATCTGTAATAGACGTATTGGCCGCTTTTATAGGCAACAATGCTACTGACAATATCGCTTCTGCCTCCCAAATATGAGCTTCAACAGAGCGTCATCAGTTTTTGTGCTGGAGCAGTAACCTACACAGCAATGAAGTTCATTGCGTTGTACCTGAACTGAATTTTTAACGGTCAGTCTTTTCAATACGTCCTTGTATTCAACTTCACAACTATGCATGCAATGTCTCACAGGGCTTACTATTTCATTACTTGTAGCTCTAGAGTGAATATTTAAAAACCTGCGTTCATCTGAACAATACCGTTCCAATTGACAGCTTTTCGAAGGCAATTACGCAGCTGTCAAATTCACACCGGCATGTCGGATTCACAATCTTTAAATACCTCTTTGCTAGAGGTAATGATGTCTTCCCAGAATACTTGTGTCTTTATTCGTGATTTGAACGACATTACATTACAAATCATATTCGATTCTTGGTGCGCTTCTCTGAATGTGGGCTCGAAGCGTTCCATTGCTTGGACGAATTCAAGACATGCCCCTTCATGGCGGTTCTATTTGCAATGAGGAATTGTGGAGACCAGCGGCCCTCGCATCATAGGTATTCTTTGTCATCAGGTTCTTCACCATCCATCAGAACATGGGACCAACTCAATGGGCAAACACTTGCTGCCAAAAGCACACATGGTGAAGTTGAACGAATTCACAAAGCCGGAGGTGAATGAATTGACTAGTTCGACGATCGATGAAGCAGCACTGGCCATTCTCACGAGGCAAGGAAGACGTGGGACTACAATAGTAAGTTCGCAAACAAAATTCATTGTCGACATTGACTTTTGAGCTATATTGACTGTGTTAACAGACAAAACGCTCCAAACTGGCAGCTATGGACTTTGTAACTGCTGGATTTCACCAAGACACTTGATATCACCACCTCATGCTAGGATTCGTTTCGGCTCATATTCCATTGACACCTACAGTACATCAGCAAAATCTAAATCGGTCCGGAGTCCTCATGCAAACCTCCCAGACACTCCGGTCAACTTCACCATTGCATCTAAGTATTTCCAGATGGTCCCAGGCCCCCCTGGAGCTAAGCAAAGTGCTCTCAGACTCTGCAAGTTCATTCTCACGTGTTCCTGAAAGCACCGGCAGTTATGGAGATGCATTCAGGATACTACAAGATTTGACTTATAGACTAGTCAAATTTTGGTGGAGCTGGGACCTCAGCGCGGGTCTGCGGGAGACTTCGAGAGCAGCTTAGACCACGGCGGAAACCACTGCGGAGACCACTGCAGAGACCGCTGCGGAGACCACTACGGAGACCACTGCGGAGACCACTGCGGAGACCACTGTGGAGACCACTGAGGAGACCACTGCGGAGACCACAGCGGAGACCACTGTGGAGACCACTGCGGAGACCACTGCAGGGACCACTGCAGAGACCACTGCAGAGACCACTGCGGAGACCACTGCGGAGACCACTGTGGAGACTGCTGCTGGGACTGCTGTGGAAGCTCTGCGGGAGACTTGGTGCCGTATTGTCGCAGCATTGGTCTTCAGGGTTCCATAACCACAAGGCCTTTTGTCTATCATAATCATCTTTGTTACAGTCACAGATTCGCTACATCATAATATGACATGCATTATTTAGGTCTCTCTCTATATATACATATGATCAATCTGGCTGCAGATGGTAGTCGAGCATAATTGGCGGAGCACCTGGAGACGCCCATTGATGGAACTTAGAGATGCACCACTTGCAGGGTGTTGTCGTGAAACGACGGAGCTGGAAGGCAGAGAGCTTGCCATCAACACTCCACCGCACCTCTAATGACATCCAAACGGAATCCATGAGAAAAAGCAGTTCTGGCACAAGGGGCGTAGGAAGAGGGTGAGAAGATATGATACTACCCTGCCGTGAGAATCCACACAATTGTGTGGATCCCCCAAAATCTCGGAAAGAGCTAGGGAGACCAAAAGTTGGGAAAGATATAGTGTGTATTCTCATTACACGATGAGATGAGATGAAAATGAGATGATGACTGTGTACCCCGGAATCTCCCGAATATACACTCCCCGTCGTTCAGTCCACCTCCATTACCCCTGTATCTCCGTACTCCCGCAGTCGCTGCTGAAAGATGAACTTTGCGGCCGTGATTGAGCGAGTTTGGAGATGCACTTGGAGGCCGAGATCAAGTTCGACTCAGAGATCCATTTGGAGGACGTGTTCGAGTAAACTTAGCGATGCACACCAAGGCCAGGATCGACCGAGTTTGGAGATGCACTTAGAAACCATGAATATGCGAACTTGGAGGCCATAACCGGGCGAGTGTGCATATATACTTGGACCCCATCATCGAATGAACTCCGAGATGCACTTGGAGGCCGTAATCGAGCGAATTTGGAGATAGGCTTGCAGTTGGTAATTGAACGACCTTGGAGATGCACTCCGAGGCCGTGTTCGAGGCAGTTTGGAGATGCACTTAGAGGCCATGATCGAGCGAGATTAGAGGAGTACTTGGAGGCGGCCAATCTGGAGGCGGTAGATTGGGAGGGAGGGGAGAGGGAAGCTGAGACTATACATTGGTTATCTCGTAATTGTGGGAATGTAGAGAATTGAGTACAACATTGTCTGCTGAGAGATGAGAGACTAGCTGGGAGTGGGAAACAGTCGATGTTAGGATGATGCAGTCTGCGGTGTATGAAGTACACAGTGTATGCTGTACTCGGTGTACGCTGTACTCGTTGTTAACTCTTGAATATGGCATGGAGAGATAGAGATGGATGACTTAACATTGTGTTCTTAGGTGATGGTTAGAGTTGACAGAACGAGAAAGAGAGAGATGAGAAGAGATGGGACAAATCATCATGAGAAACTGGGACTTGAGGGAATTTTGTGTGCGAGTCATTTCAACATCCTCGATACGGCAGGTACGAGTCAGGATACGGCGTGTAATTACATCAATACCAGATCTTCCCAACCCAATCAGGCAAGTCGTTCCCCTGATTTCCCAGATCCGCTCGTATCCTCCACATCGTTCTCATCATCATCCCCCATCTCTCTTATCCTCTTCCACAACTCTACCATCATCGCAGAACAGAAAGATAAGTCATCCCTCTCTATCTCTCCATGCCATGTTTATGAGTTTACACTGAGTACAGCATACACCAAGTACAGCATACACCAAGTACAGCATGCACCAAGTACAGCATACACCGAGTACAGCATGCACCAAGTACAGCATACACCGAGTACAGCATACACCGTGTACAGCACACACCGAGTACAGCACACACCCAACATTGTTTGTCTTCCCTTCATTCTCATGATTACAAGTTGACCGCTGAATGTAGCTTCAACTTCCAGCATGCCTCCCTACACCATCAACCGCCATCACCCAGCTTTCAATGAGAAGCTCAACGGTAAAGTCACCTTGTCGCATTCACACTGTTGCGAGTTACCTAACTGATGAATAGAGTCTCAGCACTCGGCGTGCTGTCCATCGACCACCTCCAAGTACTCGCTCGATTATAGCTGGCCAGTTCTCACGATCATGGCCTCCAAGTGCATCTCCAAACTCGCCCGATTACGGCCTCCAAGTTTGCATGATCATGTCATCGAAGTGCATTGCGAAACTCGCTCGATCACAGCCTCGGAGTGTATCTCCGAGTTCACTCAATCGTCATTTCCAGGCGCACCTCGAATTGCTCTCAAGCACTGCCGGCAGCCACTCCCGATATTATACTGTGTGTAGATGGATAGCTATATCGATACATAGTTGAGAATACAAACTGAATAGATGAGTTTTAAAAATCGTTGAATGATAAGTAGTAGCTATGATGTCCAGGCGCACCCAAACTTCTCTCCGGCGCTCCGAAGTGTTCCCAAACTTATCACAATCACTCCCATGGTACTCCTGTACCAGTCATCAGAGATCCCAGTTACTCCGAAGGCCAGCCAGAATGCCCTCCTAGGGTTTGATACTCCCCTGAAATTGACACTTCTAAGGTTACACTCCACATCCTGTCAGACACTCCTGGAGGCTCCCAGCGACTACAATACATTTTGCTGATGTACACATAGAGCTAAGGTGGTCATATAACGCATTACGTAGTGAGCTGGTGCTACCGTCAGCCAACACTCTTTCCAACATTCGTCGGAAGGAATACTCACTGACTGTGGATGCAAATAAGAAGCAGTTGCCAACAAGAAATAAGGTTAGTTTAGCTTTGGACGGGTGGACATCAACAAACAAATCAGCAACAAGGTCCGTCATCGCATACAATATGGATCGGATCTGGGCAATGCGGGAAGTGCAACTCGCTTTCAATGAGGTTAATAGCTTGTTCATTTTCTATTTTAACAGCCAAACAAGGATAATAAGTCCAGGGTCAACATACTGCAGCAAGGCTAGCCATACATTTGAAGGAAGAGCTTGATTGTTTCGAGCTTACAGACGGCCGCTTACTTTGAATTACATCTGATAACGCCTCCTCAAATTACTCGATGTCTCGTGAACTACAATCCACACTTAAGGCCTCTCGAATCCAGTGGCCTGCATTGAGAAACCACATACCATGCATGGCGCATGTCATTCAGCATGCTTTAGGTGCGTTTATGAGCAGTCTTGGTGTCAAAGGCCATTCAATGTCGTGGGAAGCACATGAGCACGATCAGCAATTTGGAGAGAATGAAAGCCCAGATATTGGGAAGAGTCAAAGACTTCAAAAAGAGGGCAATGCTAGAATCAACAAGGTGTCTGCCATGAACCCAAGGTTGGCAAAAATAATTGAGAAAGTACGTATTTCAAGACATTGAGAATATTCCGAAACTGACCATCATTGAGCAGTGAATGCTAGCTTGGTTGATTACGTTGACACCAGGTCGTTGAAACGAGTGTATTAACTGTCAACAAGCCAAAGTACCAATTGCAGTCCTACCTATTAAGGACGTGATAACACGGTGGATTTCATCACTGGAGTTGTTTGATCGAGCTTACCGATTACGAGAATTCACCCCCAAGTGGCTGCAGAATCCAAAATACAGTGTTTCCCGGTCACTCTTCACAACAGAAGATGAGTGGACAATTGTCAAGTACGTCACGGACTTTTCAAGGCCATTCTGATACTTGACTCTGAGGATGTCGAAAAGGGATACAGTCACACTGCGTCATCTTATCTAGTGTTAGCAACGGTTCCGGACCGTCACTCCGGGTCCGGGTCCGGGTCAGAACCGAACCGTTGCCAAATTGGCGGTCCAGGTTATCAACACACCCGAACTGTCAATTCGGGTACGGTTCGATGCAAATCTCCCAACCCGTGTGGATTGGGCGGGTTGTCAGCGGGTCGCCCAGCGGGTCCATCTGTAGATTTATATAATGTTCTTATTTTTGCAGTTGGATAATTGAACATTATTATAATTAGGTATTCGGCAACCAATAATCTCTT